>Ga0136618_10000061_pt1 | contig 25382 bp, 23 predicted proteins | sample AntDrymUQ3302106_2_FD_104805 | JGI IMG/M metagenome (GOLD analysis project Ga0136618, IMG submission 104805) | Polar desert sand microbial communities from Dry Valleys, Antarctica - metaG UQ330 (21.06) | ecosystem: Environmental > Terrestrial > Soil > Desert | place: Antarctica: Dry Valley... | reverse complement strand
CGTTCACCGGGGACGCAGGCTGAGCGCGGCGCGCGCCTACCTCCACCCGGTCCTGCGTCGGCCGAACCTCCGGGTGGAGACCCTGTCGCTGGTCACCGGCCTGCGGCGCCAAGGCAACCGGGTCACCGGCGTGACCTACCTGCGTGGTGGACGCCTGCGCCGCAGCGTCGCGGCTGGCGAGGTCATCCTCTGCGGCGGCGCGATCAACTCACCGCAGCTGCTCCAGCTCTCCGGGGTAGGCGCGGCCGATGAGCTCCGCGCCCTCGGGATCGAGCCCATGGTGGACCTACCGGGCGTCGGTGCGAACCTTCAAGACCACCTCGAGGTCTACCTCCAGCACGCCAGCACCCAACCCGTGTCCGTCGCACCGTGGCTGAAGTGGCGGCGACGCCCCCAGGTCGGCGTCCAGTGGTTGTTCCAGCGCAAGGGGGTGGGGGCGACCAACCACTTCGAGGCAGGTGGGTTCGTGCGCAGCAACAGCTCGGTCGACTACCCCAACCTGATGTTCCACTTCCTGCCGATCGCGATCCGCTACGACGGCTCGCAACCGGCCGCCGAGCACGGCTACCAGGTGCACATCGGGCCGATGTACTCCGACTGCCGCGGCTCGGTCAAGATCACCTCCACCGACCCGCGGCGCCACCCCGCCTTGACCTTCAACTACCTGTCGACCCACAGCGACCGCCGGGAGTGGATCGAGATGGTGCGTGCAGCCCGCAACATCCTTGGCCAGCCCGCCTTCTGGCCGTTCAACGGCGGAGAGATCTCACCGGGGGCTTCGGTCTCGACCGACCAACAGATCCTGGACTGGGTCGCCAACGACGCCGAGACCGCGCTTCATCCGTCCTGCACGGCGCGGATGGGCACCGACGACCTCTCGGTCCTCGACCCGACCAGCCTGCGAGTGCACGGCGTCGAGGGTCTGCGGGTGGTCGACGCGTCGGCGATGCCGTACATCACCAACGGCAACATCTACGCACCGGTCATGATGCTTGCCGAGAAGGCCGCAGACCTGATCGCAGACGCGGAGCCGTTGGCCGCGCTGACGGACGTCCCCTACTACCGGTACCGCGACGACATGCCGCTGTATCCACCCGGGGACAGCCGAGACGTCGGACGGTCCCGTACCGCAGTGCAGGAGTCGACATGAGTGAGACCGCCGTCAAGGCCACGACGGCCGCCCCGAAGGACCGGGCCGCCAAGAGCGACGCGGCAGTCAATGTCAACGGGCTCTGGAAGGTGTTCGGGCCACGAGCGTCCCGCATCCCCGGCGGTTCGGACGCGCAGCTGCCGCGCGAGGAGCTGCGAGCCAAGACCGGATGCGTGGCCGCCGTGAAGGACGTGAGCTTCGAGGTCTCCCATGGTGAGGTCTTCGTCGTGATGGGACTGTCCGGCTCAGGCAAGTCGACGCTGGTCCGCTGTCTCACCCGGCTGATCGAACCGACCGCGGGCACGGTGGCCATCGACGGCGCGGACGTCACCTCGATGTCTTCGGCCAAGCTACGCTCCCTAAGACGCGAGCACGTCGCGATGGTCTTCCAGCACTTCGGGCTGTTGCCGCACCGCAGAGTGATCGAGAACATCGCGTACGGCCTCGAGGTGCGCGGGGTCACCAAGCGCGAGAGGCGCGAGCGGGCACAGGAGATCGTCGACCTGGTCGGGCTCGCCGGCAACGAGAAGTCTTTCCCGGACCAGCTCTCCGGCGGCATGCAGCAGCGGGTCGGGCTGGGTCGCGCGCTGGCCGTCGACCCTTCGCTGCTGCTGTTCGACGAGCCGTTCTCGGCGCTCGATCCGCTGATCCGGCGGGACATGCAGAACGAGATCATCCGGCTGCACCACGAGGTCGGCAAGACGATGGTCTTCATCACCCACGACCTGTCCGAGGCGCTCAAGCTCGGTGACCGGATCTTGATCATGCGGGACGGAGAGGTCGTGCAAGTCGGCACGCCCGACCAGGTCGTCGGCGCACCGGCCGACGACTACGTCCGCGACTTCGTCAGCGACGTACCCAAGGCGAAGGTGCTGACCTTGCGCTGGGTGCTGCGCCCGCCTGCAGAGGGCGAGGCGGTTGACGGGCCGACCCTGTCGCCCGACACGATCGTGCAGGACGCCGCTCGAACGGTGCTCGACGCGGACCGGCCGATCAGGGTGGTCGAGGACGACCAGATGCTCGGGGTCGTCACCGACGAGGACATCTTGCGGGTCATCGTGGCCGGGGAGCGGTGAGGTGAGATGACCGCGACCCGCGAGCTCCAGCCCACCTTATCGTCCGACGACCGTCCGTCGGCGCCGGTGACCGTCTCTGGCGGCAGGCGGGGACCGGGGAGGCTCACGGCCGTGCTGGGTGTCGTCGTGGTCTGGGTCGTCGTGTGGTTCTTCACCCGAGGTAGTCAGACCCTTGCTCTCGATGGTCTGGCCAAGACTGCCTTCCACGACCGGATCACCGAGCTGCGCGGCGACCTGATCGCCAGCCGGGACACCAACGCCTTCATGCAGGTGGCCAACGTCATCGGTGACCTCTGCGCGACGACGGTCACCTGGCTGCAGGGGCTGCTCGTGGAGGCCGCCTTCCCGCGACCGGTGCCCGAGATCGGCTGGTTGGGGGTCGTGGCGCTGGCAGCATGGATCGCGTTCGCCATCGCCTCCTGGAAGATGTCGGCGCTGGCCGCGGCCAGCCTGCTGCTCTGCGGCTACCTCGGGTACTGGGAAGACAGCATCGATCTGCTGATCATCACCATGGTCTCCATCGGCATCTGCCTGGTGATCGGTATCCCGTTCGCCGTCTGGATGGGATCGAGCAAAGTCGTCACTGCCGTCGTCACACCGGTGCTTGACGTGCTTCAGACCATGCCGTCGTTCATCTACCTGTTACCGATCGTGCTGTTCGTCGGCATCGGCGCGCCGGCGGCTGTGGTGGCGACGGTGCTTTACGCGTTGCCGCCGGTCATCCGGATCGCCGCGAACGGCATCCGTACAGTCTCGCCGACGACGATCGAGGCGACCGACTCGATCGGCCAGACAGCATGGCAGCGCCTGAGCAAAGTGCGCTTGCCGATGGCCAAGAAGACCATCATCGTCGGCATCAACCAGACGACGATGGCAGCGTTCTCGATGGCCATCATCGCGGCGTTCGTCGATGGGCCGGGACTTGGCCAGCCGGTCCTGCGAGGACTGACCACGCAGCAGGTAGGCGTCGCCTTCGTTGCCGGTGTCTGCATCGTGATCCTGGCGATCATGCTGGACCGGCTGACGACCGCCGCCAGCGTCCGCGCCGAGCAGGCCACGCGGTCGGGCGCGAATCCCGTGACCCGGCGCATCGCGCTCGTAGCAGGCGGAGTCGTCGCACTTGTGCTCGTCTTCGTCTCGCGGACCTATCTCTGGGCGGCGGAGTTCCCCGAGTCCACTATCGGTCCGACGATCGCCCGCAACGTGCAGGCCTTCAGCACGACGATGACCGATGACTTCTCGACAGTCACGACTGGGATCAAGGACAACTTCACCGTCGTCGTGCTCAACCCGCTCCAGGCGCTGCTCGCAGACTCTCCCTGGTGGCTCGCCGGGGCCGCGCTCCTTGCCCTGGCAGTCATCATAGGCGGCCGGAGCGCGGGGGTGGTGACACTCGCGTGCCTCGCGGTGATCTACGGCAGCGGCCTGTGGAACGACGCGATGGTCACGCTCACCATGACCCTGGTCGGGACCGCCATCGTGATGATGCTCGCCATTGTGCTCGGCGTATGGATGGCGTGGTCCCACACCGCCGACGCCGTGGTGAGACCGGTGCTCGACGCGGGGCAGACGTTGCCGCCGTTCGTCTACCTCATCCCCGCACTGGCGCTTTTCGAGCCCACCAGGTTCACCGCGATCGTCGCCGCGGTCATCTACGCCGCACCGATAGCGATCAAGCTTGTCGTCGACGGAATCCGGCAGGTGGCGCCGACCTCGGTCGAGGCGGCGACTGCCGCGGGCTCCAACACACGTCAGCTGATCACCAAGGTCCAGCTGCCGATGGCGAAGAGCTCGATCGTGCTCGCCGCCAACCAGGGACTTCTCTACGTGCTTTCCATGGCGGTGATCGGCGCACTGGTCGGCGGCGGAGGTCTCGGCTATGACGCGGTACTCGGGTTCTCCCAGGGCGAGTTCTACGGCAAGGGCCTTGCGGCGGGTGCGGCCATCGTCGCCATCGGCATCATGCTCGACCGCGTCACGCGCGGCGCGGTACGCGCAGGCTCCCGTAATCCCAGCGCTTCACTCGTCGTCCGCACACACTCGATCCCCGGCCTCGGCAGCAGGTGATGCGCGATTTCGGCCTCTCGGTTCAAGCCATCTGAACAACAGCAGTCTCACACTGGACCCAACAAGCAGTGACCCAACAAGCAAGGAGCAGCACTCATGAGCAGATCCGACAACCGCCGAGTGCGGGGTGTGGCCCTGGCCGCGACCGCGGTGCTCGTCCTGGCCGCCTGCGGCGGGGGCAACATCGAAGACACCAAGACCCCGGCGGGGAGCGGCGAATGCGGCGACCTCGACCTCGCGGTCAACCCATGGGTCGGGTTTCAGGCCGATGCTTACGTCGTGGGCACCCTGGCCGAGCAGAACCTCGGCTGCAACGTGGAGTACAAGGACTTGAAGGAGGAGGTTTCCTGGCCAGAGTTCTCCACTGGTGAGGTCGACGTGATCATCGAGGACTGGGGACACCCCGACCTGGAGAAGGAGTACTTCGCCGACAGCGGTGACGGCAGCGCCGAGGCGTTCGGCCCGACCGGCAACGAGGGAATCATTGGCTGGTACGTGCCGCCGTGGATGGCCGAGGAGTACCCGGACATCACCGACTGGAAGAACCTGAACAAGTACGCGGACATGTTCGAAACGTCCGAGTCCGGGGGCAAGGGACAGTTTCTCGGCTCCGACCCGTCTTACAAACAGTATGACGAGGCGATCGTCAAGAACCTCGATCTGGACTTCGAGGTCGTGTTCTCGGGAAGCGAGAACGCGTCCATCTCGGCGTTCCGCAAGGCAGAGAAGAACAAGGAGCCACTGATCGGCTACTTCTACGAACCGCAGTGGTTCTTCGCCGAGGTGCCGCTGGTCAAGGTCGACCTACCCGAGTACTACCAGGGCTGCGACGACGACTCGTCGAAGGTGGACTGTGACTACGAGGTGACCGAGCTGCAGAAGATCGTGTCCACTGAGTGGGCGGACTCCGGTAGCTCCTCTGTCGACCTGGTCGAGAACTTCCAGTGGACCAACGATGACCAGAACGTGGTCGCGGGCTACATCTCCATCGACGGCATGGAGCCTGAGGACGCCGCAGCGAAGTGGATCGAGGAGAACCCCGAAAAGGTCGCGGCCTGGATGCCGTGACCGCGCTAACGACACGTCGGAGATATCAAGCTCATGCCTAGAGTCGTGGTGATTGGCGCCGGTGTGGTGGGGGCCGCGGTGGCCGACGAGCTGACCGGTCGGGGGTGGACCGACGTCACGGTGATTGACCAAGGTCCGCTCCCGATGACCGGGGGGTCGTCGTCGCATGCGCCGGGTTTGGTCTTCCAGGCGAACAGTTCGCGCATGATGACCGAGCTGGCGCGATACACGGTCGAGAAGCTGTGCTCGCTCGACGACGAGGGTGAGCCATGCTTCCTGCCGGTCGGAGGTTTGGAGATCGCGACCTCGGTCGAACGCCTGCTGGACCTGCACCGACGCGCCGGCTGGCTCGCCTCCCACGGCATCGAGAGCTCGGTGCTCGGCCCCGAGCAATGTGTCCGGCTGCATCCCCTGCTCGACGCCGCCGAGGTGCTCGGTGGCCTGTTCACGCCCACCGACGGCCTCGCCAGATCCGTACGGGCGGTCGCTGCCCAGATCCGGCGGGCGCATGAGCGCGGTGCCATCGTCCTTGCCGGGCGCGAGGTCCTCGACGTCCTGACCGAGGACGGACGCGTCGTCGGCGTCCGCACCGACGGCGGCGAGCTGCCGGCGGACGTCGTGGTGTGCTGTGCCGGCATCTGGGGCCAGAAGGTGGCGGCGATGGTGGGCCTGAACCTCCCGCTCACGCCGCTGGAGCACCAACTGGTGCGGACCGGCAGCGTCCCCGCCCTCGCCGGCCAGGAGACCGAGGCCGTACGCCCGATCCTGCGGCACCAAGGCGCCGACCTGTACTACCGCGACGACTACGACCAGATGATGATCGGTTCGTACGACCACCGGCCGATCCCCGTCGACGTCCACGACATCGCCCGCCACGGTGCGGGCCCCACCATGCCGAGCGTGCGGCCGTTCACCCCGGACGACTTCGCGTCGGGGTGGAAGGAGTCGCAGTCGATCCTGCCCGCTCTCCGCCACGCCGAAGTCGCCGACGGGTTCAACGGCATTTTCTCCTTCACCACCGACGGTGCCCCCCTCATCGGGGAGCATCGCGAAGTCGCCGGCTTCTGGGTCGCCGAGGCGGTGTGGGTGACGCACTCCGCCGGCGTGGGCCGCGCAGTCGCCGAGTGCCTCGTCGACGGCCACCCGTCGGTCGACCTGCACGAGGCCGAGCTCTATCGGTTCGAGCCGCACCAGATCGGCCCCGCGTACGTCCTCGAGCGGGACTGCCAGAGCTTCGTCGAGGTCTACGACCTCCTCCACCCGTTGCAGCCCATGGACTCGCCACGGCCGCTGCGACTCCCGCCGTTCCACGACCGTCAGCATGCGCTCGGCGCGTACTTCCTGGAGGCGAGCGGGTGGGAGCGCCCCCAGTGGTACGAGTCCAACGCGCCGCTGCTCGCGGCGTACGACCGGGCCGGCACACCGATCGCCCGCTTCGGGGAGTGGGCGAGCCGCTACACCTCGCCGATCGCCGGCGCGGAGGCGCTCGCAACCCGCGAGCGAGTCGCGATGTACGACATGACGGCGCTCAAGCGGATCGAGGTGATGGGGCGCGGCGCCACCGCGTTCCTGCAGCACCTGGTCACCGGCAACATCGACAGGTCGGTCGGCTCGGTCACCTACTGCCTGCTGCTGGACGAGCGCGGGCGGATCCGCAGCGACGTCACCGTCGCCCGGCTGGGACCCGAGCGCTACCAGGTCGGCGCCAACGGCAACCTCGACCTGGAGTACCTCCGCGCGCGCGCTCCGTCCGACGTGTTCGTCCACGACATCACCCCGGGAACCTGCTGCATCGGGCTGTGGGGCCCCGCCGCCCGCGACGTCATCACGTCGGTCTCGCACGACGACTTCAGCAACAAGGGCTTCGGCTACTTCCGGGCGATCGAGGCACATGTCGCCATGGTGCCGGTCACCGCGATGCGCCTGTCGTACGTCGGCGAGCTCGGCTGGGAGATCTACACCTCGGCCGACCTCGGCACCAAGCTGTGGGACACGCTGTGGGCCGCCGGCCAGGAGCACAGGGTGCTGGCCGGTGGGCGCGCCGCGTTCAGCAGCATGCGGCTGGAGAAGGGCTATCGCTCATTCGGTGCGGACATGACGTGGGACCACAACCCGTACGAGGCCGGCCTCGGGTTCGCGGTGCGGCTTGCCAAGGACGACTTCGTCGGCAAGGACCGACTCGAGCAGCTCGACCCCGAAGCGGTGGAGCGGCGCCTGGTCTGCCTGACGTCCACAGATCCACAGGCCGTCGTCATGGGCAACGAGCCCGTCTTCGTCGGCGCCGAAGCGGTCGGGTACGTCACCAGCGCCGCCTGGGGACACACCGTCGGCCGCGCGATTGCCTACGCGTGGGTGCCGACCCATCTCGCCACGCCGGGCACCGATGTCGAGATCGGCTACTTCGGTGCGCGCCTGCCGTACGTCGTGACCACCGAACCCCTCTTCGACCCCGCCATGACCCGCCTGCGCGGCTGAGGAGGCAGCGATGCGGATCTCTGACCGTCCGGCCCCTCCCAGCCTCCTGTGGCGCGACGCCGAGCCCGGACGCGCGTACGACGTGGTGGTCGTCGGCGGCGGCGGACACGGCCTCGCGACCGCGTACTACCTCGCCAAGCACCATGGCATCGCGAACGTCGCAGTGCTGGAGAGGGGGTGGCTCGCCGGCGGCAACATGGCCCGCAACACCACGATCATCCGGTCCAACTACCTCTGGGACGAGAGCGCGCGAATATACGAGTACTCCCTGAAGCTCTGGGAGGGCCTCGAGGACGAGCTCGACTGCGAGATCCTTTTCAGCCAGCGCGGTGTGCTCAACCTGGCGCACTCGCTCGGCGACGTTCGCGAGAGCAAACGCCGCGTCAACGCCAACCAGCTCAACGGCATCGACGCGCAGTGGGTCGGACCCGAGGAGGTCGGCAAGCTCGTCCCGATCCTCGACGTCACCGACAGGCCTCGCTACCCGGTGCTGGGCGCGACCTACCAACCGCGCGCCGGCATCGCCAAGCACGACTACGTCGCCTGGGGCTACGCCCGCGCCGCCGACGCTCTCGGGGTCGACATCGTGCAGAACTGCGAGGTGCGGGGCTTCGAGACATCCGGTAACCGGGTAGTGGCAGTGAACACCTCGCGGGGCCGGATCGGGCTTGACCGTCTCGCTCTTTGCGCGGCCGGTCACTCCAGTGGGCTGGCCGCGGACCTGGGTGTCCGGCTGCCATTGCAGAGCCACCCGCTGCAGGCGCTGGTCTCGGAACTGCTCGAGCCGGTGCTCGACACCGTCGTGATGTCCAACGCCGTCCACGTCTACGTCAGCCAGGCCCACAAGGGTGAGCTGGTGATGGGCGCGGGCGTCGATGCTTACGTCGGCTACGGTCAGCGCGGCTCGTTGCACGTGATCGAGGAGCAGCTGGCCGCCGCCGTGGAGCTCTTCCCGATCTTCGCGCGCGCACACGTGCTGCGCACCTGGGCCGGCATCGTCGATGTGACTCCCGATGCTTCCCCGATCGTCGGTCACCTACCGTACGACAACGCCTATATTAACTGCGGGTGGGGCACCGGAGGGTTCAAGGCGACGCCAGGTATCGGGTCGGTCTATGCGGACACGATCGCCGCCGGACGACCGCACGACCTTGCGCTGCCCTATGCGCTCGACCGGTTCGCGACCGGGCGCCTGATCGACGAGCACGGCGCGGCCGCCGTGGCGCACTGAGGCGGTGGGCGAGTGCTGAGGATCCCGTGCCCGCACTGCGGGGAGCGCGACGAGACCGAGTTCGAGTACGGCGGTCAGGCCGGTGTGGCCTATCCGGAGGACTCGGCCGTCCTTGACGACCGCGCGTGGTCGGAGTACCTCTTCTACCGCGACAACCCGCGCGGGTGGTTCTGTGAGCGCTGGTTCCACACGGCGGGCTGCCGCCAGTGGTTCGTGGTGGAGCGGCACACGGTCACCGACGAGATCGCTGGCCCCCCTCGGGCGGATTTCACCGCCAAACGGCGAACCTGATGAGTCGGCGTCTGCCCCACGGCGGGTCGCGGATCGACCGGTCGCGGCCGGTCACCCTCGTCGTCGACGGTGTGCCGGTCGAGGCCTACGCCGGTGACACCGTGGCCTCGGCGATCCTCGCCGGCGATCACGGCATCGTTTCCGCCGGCATCTACACCGCCCGACCGCGGGGCATCATGGGGATCGGCCAGGAGGAGGCGAACGCCTTCGTGCAGGTCACCTCCGGAGCCGGGGAGCCGCTTGCGCTCGCGACCGCGGTCGAGGTCTACGACGGACTGGCGATCGAGCGAGTCGCCGGCCGGGGCTGGCTCGCGGACGGGCCCGACCCTAGCCGGTACGACCTGACGTACGCCCACGCCGAGGTCGCCGTCGTGGGCGGCGGGCTTGCCGGCCTACGGGCAGCCGCCGCGGCAGCTCGACGTGGAGCAAGGGTCATCCTGCTGGAAGACCAGCCGGTCCTCGGTGGAGCTGCGGAGGGACTCAGTGAGGTCGCTGCGCTGGCAGCCGAGCTGGCGCCGAACCCGCTGGTGCGGATGCTGACGCGGACGACCGTCACCGGGTCCCATGGTCACCGCCGGCTGGTGGCCGTACAACGTCGCACCGACCACCTGGGGCCAGCGGCGCCAACGGGTGTCGCACGTCGGCGGCTCTGGCAGGTGCAGGCCGGTGAGGTGGTCCTCGCCACCGGTGCACAGGAACGCCCGATGGTGTTCGCCGACAACGACCGCCCGGGTGTCATGCTCGCCTGCGCCGCGGCGGACTACGTCTCCCGGTTCGGGGTGCTGGCCGGCGACCGAGCCGTGGTCTGGACGGCTCACGACGCCGGCCTGTACGCCGCACTCGAGCTCGCTGCCGCCGGCACCAGGCTCGTGTCAGTGCTGGACGTGCGCGACCGGGTGGCCTCGGAGCTGGCGCGGCGGTTCGCCGCGTACGGGACCCGCGTCAAGTGCGGTGCCCAGGTCGTCGGCACCGACGGTGACGCCGACGGCCGACTGACACGCGTCCACACCCGCTCGCTCGACGCTGGTGGTGAGGTGCACTCCTACGACGTCGACCTGCTGGCCGTCAGCGGTGGGTTCAATCCCGCCGTGCAGCTGTTCAGCCACCACGGTGGACGTACCCGCTGGTCGCCGGAGGTGGCCGGCTTCGTTCCCGACTGTGCGACCGATGGTGAGCTCAGTGTCGGCGGTGCCGCCGGCGACTACACGGTCATCGAACGGTGGCGAACGCCGCTGACGGCACCGGAGACCCACTTCTGTGCCGACGTCGCCGACGACGAGGCGGACCGGGTCTTCCTCGACCCGCAACGCGACGCGACCCTGCAGGACCTGCGTGCCGCACACGCCGCTGGCCTCAGCAGCGTCGAGCACGTCAAGCGGTTCACCACGATCGGTACCGCCGCCGACCAGGGCAAGGGCTTCGGGGTGCTGGCCGTCGGTGTGCTCGCCCGCGAGCTCGGCCGTCCGATCGAGGAGGTCGGCACCACGACGTACCGGCCCCCGTTGACGCCGATCTCCTTCGGGGTGCTGGCCGGGCGCACCCGAGGCGACCTCAGTGACCCGATCCGGGTCACCGCGCTGCACGATCGGGTGTCGCACGCACCGATGGAGGACGTCGGGCAATGGAAGCGCCCGTGGTACTTTCCTCGCGACGACGAGGGGATCGAGGATGCCGTGCGCCGCGAGTGCCGGGCGGTCCGTACCGGCGTCGGCATGATGGATGCTTCGACGCTGGGCAAGATCGTGCTTCAGGGCGAGGACGTCGGTGTCCTCCTCGACTTGGTCTACACCAACCTCTTCTCCACCCTTGCGGTCGGCAAGGTGCGGTACGGGCTCATGTGCGGGCCGGATGGCATGGTCCTCGACGACGGCACCACCGCCCGCCTGTCCGAGCCGGAGTGGATGATGTCGACCACGACGGGCAACGCGGCGGCGGTCTACGACTGGCTCGAGGAGCTGCTGCAGACCGAGTGGCCCGAGCTCGACGTGCGCCTGACGTCAGTCACCGAGCAGTGGTCGGTGGTCGCGGTGGCCGGACCCCGCTCCCGCGAGGTGGTTGCCGCGATCGCCCTGGACCTGGACTGCTCGGCCGAGGAGTTCGGCTTCATGCAGTGGCGGGAGACGACGGTCGCCGGTATCCCCGCGCGGATCATGCGGGTCTCCTTCTCCGGCGAGCTCGCCTATGAGATCAACGTCGCCAGCTGGTACGGAGCGGCGCTGTGGGACGCCGTCGCCGCGGCCGGTGCATCGTGGGGCATCACGCCGTACGGCACCGAGACGATGCATGTGCTGCGCGCCGAGAAGGGATTCCCCATCATCGGGCAGGACACCGACGGCACCGTCACGCCGTACGACCTCGGCATGGCGTGGGCAGTCTCGAAGAAGAAGACCGACTTCATCGGGCGGCGGTCGCTGCAGCGCGAACAGATGCATGTGCCCGACCGGAGGCAACTGGTCGGCCTGGTGCCCGTCGACGGCAGCTCCGCGATTATGGAGGGGGCGCAGCTGGTCGCACACGAGTCGGACCTGCGCGACCCACCGGTGGCGATGCACGGGCACGTCACGAGCAGCTATCTCGCCGGTGCCGGCGGCCCGTTCGCCCTCGCGCTGCTCGACGGCGGGAGCGAGCGCGAGGGTGAGGTGCTCGACGCGGTCGACGACCTCGTGCCAGTCGCGGTGCGTGTCACCGGCCCGGTGTCCTACGACCCGCAAGGACAGCGACGCGATGGTTGACCTCGACCTGCTCAGACGCAGCCCGCTGGCCGGCGCCACGTTCGGCACCGACGGGCCACGGCTCGTGATGGCTGAGGACGCGTTTCGCACGCTGGTCGACGTACGCGGACGGTCCGCCGACGTGCGGAAGGTCGCCGGTGGCGGGGCGTGGGTGTGGCGGCTCGGGCCGGACTGGTGGCTCGTCGACGGGCCGGCGGAGTCGACGAGGGGACTGCACTCCGAGCTCGCGAACCGACTTCGCGACGGGCTCGGAACCGGCTGTAGCGCCGTCGAGGTCTCGTCGCACCGGGCGACCCTCGTGCTCGAGGGTGCCGACGCCCGCAACGTCCTAGGTCACGGGTGCTCCATCGACCTGCAAGGGGTCAGTACGGGTGACTGCGTGCAGGGCAAGCTGGCTCTCGCCCAGGTCGCGATTGCCTGCACCGGTGCGGCGGCCTACCGCGTCTACGTGCGGGCGTCCTTCGCCCGCTACCTCGCTGCCTGGCTCACCGACGCCGCCGCCGAGTATGAGTGAGTGCACTGTTGCGTATCGTGCGCATCGTTGACCATGGCGCGTCATGGGTCATAGGCTGCGGGAGCGTTGCAGTGGGAGATCCGAGAGCGCCTGCGGCGTGGAACATGCCGATCCACGAGTGATGGAGCCCCATGACAGCCGATTTCTCTGCCCACCCCAATGTGCCCTCGATCGACCAGTCCGACCGTCAGGTCCCGATCAACCTGCGGCAGTCCGGACCAACCCCGGTCGAGCTGCTGATCTCGACCCGGATCCGCAAGTCACCGTACTGGCACCTTTCCGCAGCCGCCGGCTGCTGGCGAGCTGAGGTCTACAACCGCGTCTACCACCCCCGTGGTTACATCCGCAACGAGGACGGGGGCGCCATGGCCGAGTACGACGCGCTCGTCAACCACGTCACGATGTGGAACGTCGCAGTGGAGCGGCAGATCCGTGTCAAAGGTGCGGACGCGGAGGCCTTCGTGGACTACGTGATCACGCGGGACGCGACGAAGATCCCGTCGATGCGGGCGCGGTACGTCATCTTGTGCAACCCCTCCGGCGGCATTCTCAATGATCCTGTTCTGCTGCGGCTCTCGATGGACGAGTTCTGGTTCAGCCTGTCGGACTCGGACTTGTACCTCTGGCTACAGGGTGTCAACGTGGCAAAGGGGTTCGATGTCGTCATCGAAGAGATCGACGTGTGCCCGGTGCAGATCCAGGGGCCCAAGTCCGAGCAGCTGATGATCGACCTTGTCGGCGCTGCAGTCGCCGAGATTCCGTCGTACGGCCTTCTGGAGGCCGAGGTCGCCGGCCACTCGGTGGTGGTTTCGCAGACCGGGTTCACCGGTGAGAAGGGCTACGAGATCTACCTGCGGGACGCGACACTGCATGCCGAGGACATGTGGCAGGCCGTTCTCGACGCGGGAAAGCCCCACGAGCTCGCAGTCATCGCCCCGGCGCATCACCGACGTATAGCGGCCGGAATCTTGTCGTGGGGTCAGGACATGGATGTCGAGACGCTTCCCTTCCAGGTCAACCTCGGATACCAGGTCCCCCGCACGAAGGCCGGCGACTACGTGGGCCGGGCGGCTCTGGAGTCTGTCCGCGACAAGCTCGAGGCGGGAGAACCGCCGTACACGCACACGCTGGTCGGGCTCCGCCTCGGTGGTCGGCCCATCGATGAGTACGCGCCGGACTTCTGGTTGATCAGCGAGGAGGCGGAGTCCGAACCCATCGGCTACGTCACCTCGCCCTGGTTCTCCCCGGAGCTTGACACCAACATCGCCATGGGCTTTGTGCCCGTCGGTCTTGCCGAGGCGGGGACCAGACTGCACGTAGCACTTCCCGAGCAGTATGCGGAGTCACCGGGCCGGGCAGTGGAGGCCACCGTGGTGGCGATGCCGTTCCGACCGTCGGTCAACCCGAACACTCGCGAGCGTCTCAAGGACGTCGGAATGGACTCGGCGGTCTGAGCACCCAACGGCCTTTCGTCATACGTCCTGAGCCCTATAGAGGCTGTTGCGGTTTCGGTTGATCGGGGATGGGCGTTGGGAGCGGCTTTCTCCAGGTCAGATCTCTTTCCGACCGCGATCAGCCGGTCCGGACGAGTTGCCCGACATTGCCTGGCGGTTAGGTGACCTGGGCGGCCATGATGAGCTGGTCGTCACTGACGACGAGCTGGGTGTTGACGGCGGGCACCTGCTGGTCGGCACCGGCTGTCCGGCGGCAGCGGCAACGCATGACGATTGCGCGGTACCGCACCCAGTTCCCGAGTCCGCCGTCGTCAATGCCTGACACCGGGATCGACGTCGAGCCTTTCGACCCGCTGGCCAGTGACGCTGGCGATCAGATCGAAGTCCTTGTCGAAGTGGAGGACGAGCAGGGCAGCCAGCTCCGCCGTCGCGGCGACGAGTATGTCCGGTATCGACGGAGCTCGGTGGTGACCGCGATCGGCCAGGAGCCCTGAACCGCTACGGCCCGATCCTCGACCGCCGGACTGGCGTACTCGACCGGCATCGACGCCCGGCGGATTGCTGAGTCCGTGTCGCAGGTCGGCCACCCCTCGGACATGACGTTGTCATCGTCAAGGTCGGAGAAGGTCATGGAGAACTGCTGCAAATCGGCAACGACTACGGCTGCACCGTAGGCCTCCTGCCTCAACCGCCGCCGGATGTACTCGTTGCGAGACAGACCGAGTCGGGTTGCGCTCGCATCCAGCCGCGCGAGATCCTCGGGGGCGGCGTTACGAATGAGCAGGTCGGGCACAGACAATCCCCTCTGATATCAGACCGCCCACGTCGCGGTGCGTCATGTCGGGCAGGAGCCGGGGCTCGCGCCACTGGCCCACCTTGCTGAACCATTGGCTTGGCGGGTAGGCGAGGCGGACGACGAAATAGTTGACGAACTCTATGACGCCCAATGCCCAGACGCACAAGTCCAAGAAGGTGACCAAGGGTTGTTCCGGAGCCCTCGCGAAGACAAGGGTGCCCGTGCCTCCCGGTCACCCACGGCGGGAATCGCGTTGGCGGCGGCGATGAAGGCGAAGGCCGCGGCTGCCACGAGTTCACCCGACCCAAGGTTCAGGTAGTTGCGCCGCAGATCCTCGCGGTGTTGATCGACGGCCGTCACGACGTCGACACTAGTGGCTGCCGACGGTGAAACGTATCGACCTGATGGTTGCCATGGTGACCACCAAGTCGATTCTCTTGCGACGAATCCTCGGGGACCGCCGACCCAGGGGGTCAGGCGTCGGCGTACTTGACGCCGGTGGCGTGCAGGGGGCAGTAGCCGAACGGGTTCTTGGCGAGGTACTGCTGATGGTAGTCCTCGGCGTAGTAGTAGTGCTCGAGCGGAGCGATCACGGTGGTGATCTCGCCGTATCCTCGGGCGGTCAGCGCCTTCTGGTACGCCTCGCGGGAGGCCTCGGCGGCCGCCTGCTGCTCGGGGGTCGTGGTGTAGACGACCGAGCGGTACTGGGTGCCGATGTCGTTGCCCTGGCGCATGCCTTGGGTGGGGTCGTGGTTCTCCCAGAAGGCCTTCAGCAGGTCGGCGAAGCCCAGCGTCGTCGGGTCGAAGATGACCCGGACGACCTCGGCGTGGCCGGTACGCGCAGAGCACACCTCTTCGTACGTCGGGTTCGGTGTGCTGCCGCCGGCGTACCCGACGGACGTCGACCACACGCCCGGAAGCTGCCAGAACGTCTTCTCCTCGCCCCAGAAGCAACCGAGTCCGACGACGACCTCCTCCAACCCTTCGGGCACATCGGTCTCGATCGGCGTACCGAGCACGAGGTGCTCGCCGCCGACGGAGAACGGGCGGGTGTCGCGCCCGGGCAAGGCTTCGGTCGGGGTGACCAGCTGGGTCTTGCGGCGGCCGAACATCGGGGTGCCTCCTGGCAGGGTGGAGCGAACGCGGTCTGAGTCTGACAACACCGGGGGTCCATGATTCGTTCCGGCTCTGTGTGCAGACTACGCTCGCCGGGTGAGCGACTACGGGTTCGAGACAGCGGCGATCCACGCCGGCCAGGCGCCAGATCCGCGTACCGGCGCCGTAGCACCGGCCATCTACGCCACCAGCACCTACAAGCAGGACGGCGTCGGCGGACTGCGCGACGGATATGAGTACTCCCGTAGCGCCAACCCCACCCGGACCGCCCTGGAGGAGTGCATCGCAGCGCTCGAGGACGGGACGCGAGGCTTCGCCTTCGCCAGCGGGCTGGCAGCCGAGGACACCCTGCTGCGTGCGCTGACCGCGCCCGGTGACCATGTGGTCATCCCCGACGACGCCTACGGCGGCACCTACCGGCTCTTCGACAAGGTCCACGCCCGCTGGGGACTTGACTACGACCCCGCACCGGTTGCCGACACCGATGCCGTCCGCGCCGCCATCCGCCCCGGCATCACCCGCATGGTGTGGGTCGAGACACCCACCAACCCGTTGCTCGGCATCGCCGACATCGAGGCACTGGCCGCCGTCGCGCACGAGGCCGGCGCGCTGCTCGTCGTCGACAACACATTCGCCTCGCCCTACCTCCAGCAGCCACTGCGCCTCGGTGCCGACGTCGTCGTGCACTCCACCACGAAGTACGCCGGTGGCCACTCCGACGTCGTCGGCGGTGCCGTCGTCGTACGCGACGGGGCCGCCGCCGACTCGATCGCCTTCCACCAGAACGCGATGGGCGCGGTGGCGGGCCCGTTCGACTGCTGGCTGGTGCTCCGCGGGCTGCGTACCCTCGCGCTGCGGATGGAACGGCACAGTGACAACGCCGAACGGGTGGTGCAGTTCCTGCAGTCGCGGCCGGAGGTGTCCAACGTCCTCTACCCCGGCATCCCCGGGCATCGCGGTCACGACGTCGCCGCCAAGCAGATGAGGCGCTTCGGCGGCATGGTCTCCTTCCAGATGGCCGCCGGCGAGGAAGCAGCCGTGCGGGTGGTCGACCACACCGAGCTGTTTACGCTGGCGGAGTCGCTCGGTGGTGTGGAGTCCCTGATCGAGCACCCCGGCCGGATGACACACGCATCGGTGGCGGGATCACCGCTGGAGGTCCCTGGCGACCTCATCCGGATCAGCGTCGGCATCGAGACCGCAGACGACCTGCTCGCCGACCTCGAGCGCGCCTTCGGCGCACTCGCTTGAGCGACGATGAACTCCCTTGCGCGGTGGCTCGAGAGCAGGCGCGCAGCCGTTCGCCGCGAGGTCAACGAGGAGGACATCGCGGAGACGCCGCCCGGCGCGGACCCGGTGCAGGGTGAGCGCGGCGGTGACGACCTGCAAGGCGCGGTGGCCGACGACGTACCCGATCCGAGCCCGGCTGCGGCCGGGCCCGCGCGGCCGAGAGCTCGCTCGCACATCCCGTACGGCATCGAGCTCGCGGCGGGGTGGTCGTGGCGGTTGCTCGTGATCGGGGCGGCTGCGATCGCGATGTACGAGGTCCTGTCGTTCTTCAGCGATTTCACGGTGCCGATAGCGGTGGCGATCTTGGTGTGCGCGCTGCTGGTCCCGTTCGTGGAGATCTTGGAGCGGCTCCGGCTGCCGCGGGGCGCCGCAGCCGGGCTCGTGGTGCTCGGCAGCCTCGCCGTGGTCGTCGGCATGCTGACGCTGGTCGGGCAGCAGGTCTCCACGCAGGTCGATGAGCTGCGGGCGTCGGTGGTCGAGGGGATCACCCAGGTCCAGGACTGGGCGAAGACCGGTCCGCTGAACCTGTCCGACGCCCAGGTACAGGACTGGATCGAGCGCGGCAAGGCTGCCATCTCCTCAGAGGACGACCAGGTCGTCTCGCGCGCGACCGAGGTCGGCACCACCGTCACGTCCGTGCTCGCGAGCACGTTCATCGCATTGTTCGCGACGTACTTTTTCCTGTACGACGGCAACCGGATCTGGACCTGGATCGTCGGGATCTTCCCGCGCGGCGCCAGGGCGCACGTCGACTCCTCCGGACGGGTCGCGTGGGTCTCGCTCACCGCATTCGTCCGCGCGACGGTCCTGGTCGCGCTCACCGACGCGCTGGGGATCGCCATCGGTGCGTGGCTGCTCGGGGTGCCGCTGGCGCTGGCGATCGGGGTGCTGGTCTTCCTGGGGTCCTTCGTACCGATCGTCGGAGCACTGGTCTCGGGCTTGGTCGCGGTCTTGGTGGCACTCGTCGCGCAAGGTCCGTGGACGGCGCTGTTCATGCTGCTGGTCGTGATCGGGGTGCAGCAGCTGGAGGCGCACGTGCTCCAGCCGTTCCTGATGGGCCGGCTGGTCGCCTTGCACCCGCTGGCGATCATCCTTGCCATCGCCGCCGGACTGACGGTCTCCGGCGTCGTCGGCGCGCTGGTGGCCGTACCGTTGGCTGCGTGCCTGAACGCGGTGGTGCGGCACGTGGCCGGCGGCGCCTCGGGCGTGCCGAGCGCGGCCCGCTAAGGAGCGGCTGTCTCCACGGGCTGCTCGTCCACTGGGACGGGGCGGTCCTTGAGCCGGTTCTCCTTGATGAAGAACGACACCACGAACGCGATCGCCACGATCGGCAGCGCCGCAAGGAACACCTCGCTCAAGGAGGAGGAGAACGCCTCGATCACCTTGTCGCGGACAGGCGGCGGCAGCGAGGCGATCTTGCTGGTGTCACTGGTGTCGATGCCGGCGTCTGCGACAGCGCTACCGAACGCGACGGTGAGGTGGTGGTCGAGGCGGCTGTTGAGGATCGCGCCGAACAACGCAGTGCCGAAGGTCCCGCCGAGAGCGCGGAAGAACGTCACCGAGCTGGTCGCGGCTCCCATATGACGACGGTCGACGGAGTTCTGTACGGCCGTGACAACGATCTGCATGCCGCAGCCCAATCCGAGACCGACCAGCACCATGCCCCCCGCGACATGCCAGTACGGGCTGTCGACGCCGAGCCCCGACAGGACGAGCAGGCCGAGCGCGACGAGGAACGAACCTATGATCGGGAACACCTTGTAACGGCCGGTACGGCTCATGACCTGTCCTGTAGGTGATCGAGGTGGTCATGAGGCCGGCCACGATCGGCAGCATCGCCAGCCCCGATCTGGTGGGACTCATCCCCGCGACGACCTGCAGGTAGAGCGGCAGGAAGATCAGTGCGCCGAACATCGCGATGCCGATGATGAACGCGTACAGGTTGGCCGTGGAGAAGACCGAGTTCGCGAACAGCTCCATCGGGATGATCGGCTCGGCCACGCGCCGCTCGACCAGTACGAAGGCGACAGCAAGCACGAGCGCGAGAGAGATGAGGCCGAGCGCGTACGGCGACAGCCACCCGTAGTCGTCCGACGGACCGGCCCATGCGGTGTAGAGCAGCAGCGAGGTCACCGAACCGACCACCAGCGCGGCGCCGAGGTAGTCGATGGCGTGCTCACGGCGTACGTGGTGCAGCTTGAGCGCCGCCGACGTCACGACGAGCGCCACGATGCCGATCGGGACGTTGATCCAGAAGATCCACTGCCAGCCCGGACCGTCGGCGAACCAACCGCCGAGGACGGGCCCGAGCACGCTCGAGGTGGCGAACACCGCGCCCATGTAGCCGCCGTAGCGGCCACGCTCACGGGGCGGGACGATGTCTCCGATTGTGGCGAGGGCGAGGGCGATCAGCCCGCCACCGCCGATGCCCTGCACGGCGCGAAAGGCGATCAGCTGTTCGATGCTGCTGCTGAAACCCGAGAGCAGGGACCCGGCCACGAAGACGATGATCGCGATCTGGAAGATCAACCGGCGGCCGTACAGGTCGGAGATCTTGCCCCACAGCGGAGTCGCGGCGGTCGAGGTGAGGAGGTACGCGGTGACGACCCAGCTGAGCTTGTCCAGACCCTGCAGGTCCGAGGTGATCCTCGGCAGCGCCGTCCCGACGATGCTCTGGTCGAGGGCGGCGAGGAACATGCCGGCCATCAGCCCGCCGAGGACGATGAGGATCTGCCGGTGCGGCAAGTACCCGCCGTCAACCGGCGCCTCAGTTGGTTGCATCAGTCAACCTTAACAACTTCCTCGCGGCTCACCATCTCGAGCAGGTGTGATCTCGGTGACTATGGTGGGACGGTGAGCTCCGCCGAGACCGTCCCGGACGTCAGCCTGTCCGACATCGAGGCCGCCCGGCGGTTGCTCGAGGGGGTCGCGCTCACGACACCGGTGGAGGAGTCGCGCTGGCTCACCAAGGCAGTCGGTGCGCCGGTGGTCCTCAAGTGCGAGAACCTGCAGCGAGCCGGTTCGTTCAAGATCCGTGGGGCGTACGTCCGCATCGCCCGGCTCACTGACGCCGAGCGCGCACGTGGGGTGGTCGCGGCGAGCGCCGGCAACCACGCCCAAGGGGTCGCCCTGGCCGCGTCGTTGCTGGGCACGCACTCGACGGTGTTCATGCCCGAGGGCGCTCCGATCCCCAAGGAGAGTGCGACCCGGGCGTACGGCGCCGGCGTGCAGTTCGCCGGCCCGAACGTCGAGACTGCCCTGGTCGCCGCCCAGGAGTTCGCCGACCGCACCGGCGCGGTGCTGATCCATCCCTTCGACCACCCCGACATCGTGGCAGGTCAGGCGACCCTCGGCCTCGAGCTCCTCGAGCAGGTCCCAGACCTCGCCACGGTCGTGGTCTCGGTCGGCGGCGGTGGTCTCGCGGCCGGTACCGCGACTGCCATCCATGCGATACGGCCTGACGTGCGCGTCATCGGTGTCCAGGCCGAGCGCGCGGCGGCGTACCCGGTCTCCCTCCGCGAAGGGAGCCCCGTGACCGTGCCGTGCCAGCCGACGATTGCCGACGGCATAGCCATCGCCCGGCCCGGTGCGGTGCCCTTCGCGGCGATCACGCGCCACCTGGACGGCGTGGTGACCGTCAGTGAGGACTCCCTGAGCCGGGCCCTGCTGTCGATGCTCGAGCGCGCCAAGCTGCTCGTGGAGCCCGCGGGGGCGGCTGCCGTCGCCGGCCTGCTCGAACACCGCGAGTCGATAGTCGACGGGCGGGGGACTGTCGTCGCGGTGCTCACCGGCGGCAACATCGATCCGCTCCTGCTGATGCAGGTGATCCGGCACGGGATGGCCTCGGCCGGGCGTTACCTGTCCCTGCGGGTCAAGATTCCCGACCGCCCCGGTGGGTTGGTACACCTGCTCACCGAGCTGGCTCAGCTGCAGGTCAACGTGCTGGACGTGGTGCACGAACGCACCTCGGCGTCGCTGCACGTCGACGAGGTCGAGGTCTCGTTGCAACTGGAGACCCGCGGTGCCTCGCACGCGGCGCGCGTCACCGCACACCTGCAGAACAAGAAGTACGCCTACCGCATGCTCTGAGCGGTAGCGGCCGGGCGGGCGGGGTCGCTCAGGCGGCGAACGGCTTGGCGTTGAGCACCTTGACGGTGACGTTGGTGCCGTTGGGCGCGGCGTAGGTTGCCGAGTCGCCCTTGCGCTTGCCGCTGATGGCGGCACCGAGAGGTGACTGCGGTGAGTAGACGTCCATGTCCACCGAGTCGTCGAGCGCCAGGAGCTCACGTGAGCCCAGCAGGAAGGTCTCGTCGCCGTGTTCGCCCTCGAAGTGGATCGTGACGATCATGCCGGGCTCGACCAGACCGTCGTCCTCGCGCTGCTCGCCGACCTCGGCACGGTTCATCATGTCCTCGAGCTGGCGGATGCGGGCCTCCTGCTTGCCCTGCTCGTCCTTGGCGGCGTGGTAGCCGCCGTTCTCCTTCAGGTCGCCCTCGTCGCGGGCCTCCCCGATGCGGGCGGAGAGTTCTTGGCGCGCGGGACCACGAAGATGATCGAGCTCTTCCTGCAATCGGTCGTACGCCTCCTGGGTGACCCAGAGGGTGTTCTCTTCGCTGCGCATGTTCGTGGTCATGGTGTCGCTGCTCCTTGGATATGAACGCACCCCGAGGTTCAACCCGGGGTGGATGCATCAGCCTACCAAAGTCGACCATGCGAGACGCTCAGCTGCTGGCGTCGCAGCCGCGGAGCAGCCCGGTCACGGCGCGGCGCTCGGTGGTGATCTCGGCGGTGACACCGGTGGCGCCGGCTGCACCGGCGGGGACCTGGACCGTGCGCTCGCCGACGACAGCGTGGTCGGCTGCCATGGCGTACACCTCGCAGGTGGCCGCAGCACCGTCGGCGCGATCGAGCCGGAGCTCGACGCGGGTGGTGTCGTCCGAGACCACCTCGTACCCGAACACCTGGGCATCGACGGGCCGGTTGGCCTGCGCCTGAGATGACCACCACGCCCACCCGACGCCGAGGAGCAGCGCGACCACGACGAACGCCGGCCACACCCAGCGGGGCCGGGTCGTGCCGCCGTGCCGGTCGTGGTGACCGCGCCCGTAGCGGGCGACGGACAGATCCGGCGACGATCCGGGTGGGGCGGGCATGGAATCATTGTCGCGCACCGGCAGTTGGGCTGGGCGGGGAGTCGTACCACCGAGGAGAGCTGTGGCCGAACGATTGCGTCTGATGCACGTGCATGCGCATCCTGACGACGAGTCCAGCAAGGGGGCTGCCTCGACGGCGAGGTACGTCGCCGAGGGCGTCGACGTGCACGTCGCCACGTGTACCGGTGGCGAACGCGGCTCCATCCTCAACCCGAGCTTCAAGCACCCGGGCATCGAGGACAACCCCGAGCTGATCGGCGAGATCCGGCGCGAGGAGATGGTCCGCGCCCGCGAGATCCTCGGCGTGACCCAGGACTGGCTCGGCTTTGCCGACTCCGGCTGGCCCGAGGGCGATCCCAAGCCACCGCTGCCCGAGGGATGCTTCGCGCTGCTGTCTGTCGAGGAGGCGGCCAAGCCGCTGGTCGCGCTGATGCGCTCGTTCCGGCCACACGTCGTCACCACCTACGACGAGAACGGTGGATATCCCCACCCCGACCACATCATGTGCCACAAGATCGGCGTGGCCGCGTTCGAGGCCGCGGGCGACCCGGAGGCCTACCCCGACTGCGGGGAGCCCTGTCAGCCCAAGAAGCTGTACTACCAGCACGGCTTCAACCGGGCGCGGACACTGGCGGTGCACGAGGAGATGCTGCGTCGAGGCCTGGAGTCGCCGTACACAGATCGGTTGAAGGACTGGAAGGCAGACCCCGAGCACGACGCCCGCGTCACCACCCGGGTGCCGTGCTCTGACTATTTCGGGGTACGCGACCGTGCGCTGCTTGCCCACGCGACCCAGATCGACCCTGACGGGTGGTGGTTCGCGGTGCCTGAGGACGTGCAAGCGGCGGTCTGGCCGACCGAGGACTTCGAGCTCGTACACAGCCATGTGCCGACGCAGGTGCCCGAGGACGACCTGTTTGCGGGGCTCCGCTGAACGCTGGGTGCGGGGCTAGGGTGGAGCCATGAGTGTCCCGTCCGCCGCCGCCTCGGTGTCGAGCCTGCTGACGGCGTACAACCCCGAGGACGTCAAGCCTGGCTGGCTCGGTTTCAGCGTCGTGATGGCGCTCATCGTCGCTCTCGCGGTGCTGATGCGCAGCTTTGCCAAGCAGCTCAAGCGGGTCGACTTCGATGAGGACGCCGACCCGAGATCCGCCGCCGAGTCGGACGAGCGGTCCGACGACCGATGATCGACGATGTCGTGGGTCTCAGACCCAGCCGCTCACCGCGACCAGCAGGTCGACCGCGGTGCCGTTGTCGGTCGGTCGGTCCACATGCTCGAACCTGCGGATGCGCACGCCCGACAACGCCGTCGCAAGCTGCCCGACATCGGGGAGTACGTCGGGGTCGCTCGGTCCGCCCGTACCGTGCTCGAGGTTCTCCAAGGCATGGCCTAGGTAGAGCACCTCCCCGCCCGGGGCGAGCCAACCCATCGCCCGCGACAGGACAGCGGCGAGGCCGGGCACGTGCAGGTACGTGATCAGCACGAGATCGACCGGTCGTCCCGGCGACCAGACGAGTGCGTCACCGACCTCCCAGGCGACCGCGTCAGCGCCGGACCGAGTGCGAGCCTGCCCGATCGCCACCGGTGAGAAGTCGACGGCGGCGACGTCCCAGCCGCGCTCGGCGAGCCACACGGCATTGCGCCCGTCACCGCAGGCGATGTCGACAGCCACCCCCGGAGTACGGTCCCTCAGTTCGGTGACGACGGTGGCGTTGGCCGCCTCGCCCCACATCGCCGGCATCGCGGCGTACTTCAGGTCCCAGTGCTTGGCGTCCATGGAGCCCAATCTAGGGCAGGTGTCAGTCCCGAAGGTCGGCCGGCGACCTAGTCGGACGACGCTTCAGCGGGAGACTCTCAAGCCGTGATCGAGAGTGTCCCGCGGAGCGCCTTGTCGTCCTGGACGCGTAACGCCTCCTGGATCTCCTGCCCATTGCGTGCATGGCGTCAGATCAGCCGCATCGCATCGCCAGCGAAATAGGCGTCCTGCTGCCGCCGCTTGCGCGAGCACTCGAGGTTGCGGATCAGGTCGCCGCGCCTGGCAGGATGGCCAGATGGACTACCTGCAACGCTCAACCGCACTCGCGGACATGGTCCCCGCCGCGTGGCGCGAATTGCCGGCCAGATGGCCGGCCGCCTGCGAGCGAGCCCCCGCAGAAGCCCCTCGAGGTGCTGCTCTCGGACGGCGACGTCGAGGTGCAGATCGTCAACGATGCGTTCTGGGCCAACGACACCGGCCTTCCCGAGTCGTTCTACTCGGCGGCTGCCTCCGCCACCTGCTGCCGCAGACACAGCTGGGACCGCTCTTCGACGAGATCATCAAGGGCGACCTCGTGACGGTCGACTTCACTGCCGCGGGAGCCACCGCTCTGGCCTGTCTCGCGTTGGATCACGGCAGTGCGCAGCCCGACGCCGTTCGCCTCACCGTGGAGGGTGACCTCGCCGACGAACCGACCCCCGAATAGGTGTCCCAATGGCGAGCCGACTTGCCGGCGCCACCAGCCCGTACCTGCTGCAGCACAATGACAATCCTGTCGACTGGTACGAGTGGCCCTGGAGAAGTGACGCCGAGCCCGGAGAAGTGCGCGTGATCGTCGGTGGCGGCGGCGCACGGCGGCGTCACTCGGCCCGCCGCGCGGCTGGCGACCGGCCGTGTCAGAGCCGCAGCTGGTCGGGGTGGGTGACGGGACGCTCACAGACGAAGCCGCGGCACACGTAGGCGGCAGCGTGTCCGTCTATGACGTCGCGACCGGTGAACAGCGGGACGGGGGCGCCGGACTCGTGCGCCATGACGTGGCACCAGTGGCATGCGACGTACCCGATGCTCAGCAGGATCGGGACGTCGCGTTCCTTGGCCGCAGCGAAGGCGTCGTCACCCCACTCGTACCAGTCGACAGGATTGTCATTGTGCTGCAGCAGGTACGGGCTGGTGGCGCCGGCAAGTCGGCTCGCCATTGGGACACCTATTCGG
>Ga0136618_10000059_pt1 | contig 25451 bp, 25 predicted proteins | sample AntDrymUQ3302106_2_FD_104805 | JGI IMG/M metagenome (GOLD analysis project Ga0136618, IMG submission 104805) | Polar desert sand microbial communities from Dry Valleys, Antarctica - metaG UQ330 (21.06) | ecosystem: Environmental > Terrestrial > Soil > Desert | place: Antarctica: Dry Valley... | reverse complement strand
TCCGAGAGTTTCCCAGGTTTGATTTTCAATTTCACGAACCAGAAAAAGCTCGACTTTCGCGCCCGTTTCGCTCGTGCCGAAAAGTCTTGCCGGGAAAACTTTCGTGTTGTTGAGAACAATCACGTCATCTTTTCTCAAAAATTTTGGAAGATTGAAAAACTGCTCATCTTGAAATTTTTTTTGAGAACGATTGACGAGTAACATCCGGGAATGTTCGCGTTTTTCAAGCGGATTTTGCGCGATGAGTTCAGCGGGTAAATCGTAGTCGAATTCTGAAATCAGCATAAAAAGACAGGCTATTCAATCTCGAGGCGCGTTCTGGCTTCCCAGAATTCCGGGTAAAAACGCTTTGCCAGAGTCGTTGCCAAATAGCCGACACCTTCCGAGCCGCCCGTTCCCATTTTTCCGCCGACGGTGCGCTCGACCATTTTGACGTGATGAAATCGCCACTGCGCGACAAGTTCGTCGTGTTCGATTAAAACTTCCTGCAGTTCAAATTCTTCCGAGAAGTGTTCGATGTCTTTGATGACTTTGACAACCGATTCGACACGATTTTCAAAAGTGTCAACTATGAATTCGCGCGTCGTTAAAAAATTAAAATACGCATCGTGCAAAGTTTCCGCGCCGAATCGCCTGTTCAATCTTTCAATCGCAAATTCTTCATCAAAAAAGCGCATCAGTTTTTCATCTTTTAAGCCCGACAGAAATTCGATTTCACGAAACTGCGTTGATTGAAAACCGCTCGCGGGTTTTAGCTCATCGCGGAAAAGCAAAAAATCGTGCGGTGTCATCGTTTCGAGAATTTTGAATTGCTCGACGAGAATTTTTTCAATCTCGCAGACGCGCCGCAGATTTCTGATTGCCCGCATTATCCGGTTTTCCTTGATATAGACGAGTGTTGCGTCGAGTTCGTGCAAAATCTGCTTGAACCACAATTCAAAGGTTTGGTGAATGATGATGAAAAGCAACTCGTCGTGTTTTTCGGGCAAGGCGAGCCGCTCTTGCAAGTCAATCAGTCCTTGAACCTTTAGATATTTGTTATAAGAAAGCGAAGGTTTTTCGCCGTAGTTGCTCATCGGTTAAACAAATCAAATCTTTTTTCTATGACAATTTTTTCGTTTTGAATTTATCGAAAAACTCCGCTTTTATCTTCGTTTATCAAAAGTTTTATGTCAATTTTGCCCATTTACCGCAAAAAAGCAAAAACGAGTCTTGACAGAAGATTAACTTTCCGTTAAATTTTCCAACGTTCTATCAAAAAACAACACAAAAATAAATCCCATAAATCTTGCAGTTTAAGATTTTCTACTTGTTAGAAAATGAGTTTTATATTTCTATCAATCTGCGTCAGACAAAGCTAAATTTTTTGGCTTTGTCGAGCGTAAATTTTTTGCCGGTGTTTTATGAAAACGCTATTCGGCTTAGAACAAAAATCGAACACGTCGTGTTCATCAAAATTAAATTCACTGAAGTTTGTAGGAGGAATTAGAAAAATGTCAAAAGCACTCGGTAAGGTCAAATGGTTTAACAATGCAAAGGGCTACGGATTTATCGAACAACCCGGCGAGCAGGATATTTTCGTGCATTACAGCGCGATTTCCGGCGACGGTTACAAAACTTTGACTCAAGGGCAGGATGTCGAGTTTGAAGTTACAAACGGACCGAAAGGTCCGCAGGCTGAAAATGTGCTGCGGGTTGACGGATAAGTTAAATCGTTCGGTTGCTGACGGTTTTACCAAAAAGTAGGACAGCGTTTACAAATAAAAAAGCGGCTTTTTTCAAAGTCGCTTTTTTTTATTTAGAAGTCAGAAGACAGAAATCAGAAGTCAGAATTCGGAAGTTAGAAGTTGAAATTCTGATTTCTGTCTTCTGATTTCCGACTTCTAATCAAGTAATTTCTTCACCGCGTTTTTTCAGACTTCTGCGCCAGAGTTCGCGGTAGGAAGTAAAACGTGAAAGGACGGCGTTTAGTTGATAGCGTTGCGCGTATGACAAATTTCTGTCGTCTGTGATGCGTTTGAGATTGGCTTCGAGCCGCGCTTTGGCTTCGAGCGGCGGACGTTTGGTGCCGCCGTTAAAATAAATGTCAAAATCAATTTTCAGCTTGCGGATTTCATCTCCGAGCCGTTCTAGCTCCTGGTCAATGCCGGCGGATTCTTCTTGTTTAGTTTGTGTCTGACGATATAATTTATTTCCGATAACTGCCATTTAATTCGCTCCGTAAAAAAGTTTCTCCATTAAAAATAAATTTCCAAAGCGCGGATTATTCCTTGTTTTCAATTTTTTTCGGTTAAAATAATTTTATGAAAAATGGGAAAACGCCCGATGGTTCCGAAATTTTGCGGCTTCTGCCTTCGATTGACGCGCTGCTTCACTCGGAAACCGCCGGCAAAATTCTATCACAAATCGGCGCGAAACATTCGACCGTTTTGGCGCGAACGGTGACGGATTTGCTCAGGCAGGAAATTCGAGAAAAAATCGCCGGAGATTTTACAAAAGTAGAAGATTTTTCGCGGGAAGATTTGTTGAAGGAAGCTGAAATACGACTTGAAACGGCGTGGCAATGCGAGCGGAACGCGGGCTTGCAAACGGTTATCAATGCGACGGGCGTTGTCATCCACACAAATTTGGGACGTGCGCCTTTATCTGATAATGCACAAAAAGCGTTGACCGAAAATGCTTTACGCTACTGCAATTTGGAATACAATCTCGAAACAGGCAAGCGCGGAAAACGCGGCGCACGCGCGGAAAGTCTTTTAGCAGAACTCGCGGGCGCGGAAAGCGCATTGATTGTAAATAACTGCGCGGCGGCGGCATTTCTGGTTTTGACGGTTTTAGCGGGCGGCGGCGAAGTGATAATTTCGCGCGGGGAATTGGTCGAAATCGGCGGCGATTTTCGCGTTCCCGACGTGATGGAACAATCCGGCGCGATTTTGAAGGAAGTCGGCGCGACAAACAGAACACGCATTTCCGATTATGAAAATGCAATTACGTCGGAGACTCGATTAATTTTGAAAGTTCATCCGTCAAACTATCGAATAATCGGTTTCACAGCCGCGCCGCATTTATCCGAACTCACCGAACTCGCGCATCGGAATGACATTTTACTTTACGAAGACGCGGGTTCGGGCGCGATGTTCGATTTGAGCGAATATGGTTTAGACGATGAACCGATTATCAGCGATTCGATAAAAGCGGGCGCAGATGTCGTTACATTTAGCGGCGATAAACTTCTCGGCGGCGTGCAGTCGGGTTTGATTGTCGGGCGCGGCGAAGTTATCGAAAAATTGAGAAAACATCCGCTTTACCGCGCCTTAAGAGTTGATAAATTGATTTATGCCGCGCTCGAAGCGACGCTGGAATCTTTCCGGCGCGAAACGGCTTTGGAGGAAATTCCGGTTCTCAAAATGCTTTCGATGACAAATGTCCAACTTAAAAAACGAACCGAACAATTTGCCGAAAACTTGAACGGAAAACTCGATAAAAACCACGACTTGCAGTTTGAAGTTATTGACGGAAAGTCCGTCATCGGCGGCGGTTCTGCGCCGACCGTTCAACCGCCCACGGCTCTTTTGGCTCTGAAGCACAGAAAAATGACCGCCGATAAATTAGAACAAAGTCTGCGATTATCGAAACCGCCGATAATTGCCAGAATTTTGGAAGATAAAGTTTTGATTGATTTGCGAACCATTTCCGAAAGGGAAGAAGTCAAACTTTTGGAAGTTTTGACGAAGATTTAGCCACGAATAACACGAATAACACAAATAAAATCAATGAAAATAATTCGTGTTATTCGTGTAATTCGTGGCTAAAAACTTTTAGGCATTTTTTTGTGCGAAATCTTCCATAAAATCAACCAACGCTTCAACGCCTTCTTTTGGAAAAGCATTGTAAATCGAAGCGCGGATTCCGCCGACCGAGCGATGTCCTTTGAGTCCGTCAAGATTTTGCGCGGTGGCTTCCTTTGCAAATTGTTTTTCGAGTTCTTCGGACGGCAGACGAAATGTTACGTTCATCAGTGAACGTGCGGCTTTGTCGGCGTGTCCGCGATAAAAACCGTCGCTCGCGTCAATCGCATCGTATAAAATTTTCGCTTTTTCTTCGTTCTTCTTTTCCATTTCGGCAAGTCCGCCGTGTCCTTTGATATGTTCGCAGACCAAATTTATGATGTAAATTCCCCAGGTGTTCGGCGTGTTGAGCATCGAATTGTTTTCGGCAAGTGCGCGATAATCGAGCATCGAATGTTGATTGGCAGGAACTTTTTCTATCAAATCGTCGCGGATAATTACGAGTGTAACGCCCGAAGGTCCGATGTTTTTTTGCGATCCGGCGTAAATCAGAGCGTGTTTTTCAACATCAATCGGCTTTGACAGAATGTTTGACGAAGCATCGCAAACGACCGCGATGCCTTTGCCGTCCAAATCGTATTTGAATTCAACGCCTTCGATAGTTTCGTTTGAAGTGTAATGGACGTAATTTGTGTTTTCGGAAAACCGGAGTTCGTCTTGCGCCGGAACTGATTTGAAACCGGAATCGGCGGTTGAAAAAATCGTGTTGACATCACCGCAACGCTTTGCTTCTTTGACCGCTTTTTTGCCCCACGTGCCGGTCACGATATAATCCGCCGTTTCGTCCGCGCCGAGAAAATTCATCGGAATCATCGAAAATTGCAGACTCGCGCCGCCTTGCAGAAATAAAATTTTGTAATTGTCGGGAACCTGCAATAGCTCGCGGATGCCGCCGATTGCGCTTTCAAGAATCGGCTCGAAATGCTTTGAGCGATGGCTGATTTCCATTACGCTCATACCGATTCCATTTAGGGAAAGCATTTCGCTTTGCGCTTTTTCTAAAACTTCGACGGGCAAAACAGCCGGTCCCGCGCTGAAATTATAAATTCGTTTCGTCATCAAATCTCCTTCGGTAGTCGGTGCTGATTATAAAAAGTTAAGATAACACAGCCCGCCGCTTTTATAAATTTGTTGAAATAAACTTTTTCGCTTCAATTTTTTAGTAGAAATAAGTTAAAATGTGTTAAGTCTAACAACTCAATTTTTATCGAAGGCATCCTAAGTGAGCTTTTCTCGATATAGACAACGACAATTTTTTGGAGGTTTCAAATGTTTCGGAAAAATTATTTTACTTTTCTTTGGGTCGCAGTTTTATTTTTAGCAAGCGGTCTTTCGGCTTTTGCGCAAACCGGTCCGGTGAGCGGACGGGTTGAACTGAAAAAAGCGGACGGCACAACCGAGAAGGTTGCTAAAGCCGTAATTGATGTCTATCGGACTGACATTAAAGGCAAATCGCCCGCGAATAAAACAGATAAAAACGGAAATTTTACTTTTGCCGGTTTAATAGTCGGGCAAACTTTTGCATTCTCCATCAGCGCACCGGGAATTACACCTCAAGTCTATCCGAATGTCAGAGCCGGAATGGAGAATCTTGTGATTACCGTTTATGAAGGCGACGGTAAAAGATTGACCGAAGAAGAAGCAAGACAAGCACTTACGGCTCCTGCTCCCGTCGCCGCCGCTTCCGGTTCGCCTCAGAATGCCGAGCAATCAACTTCACCTCAGAATGCTCAACCGTCGGCTGCACCTCAAAAGGCTCCGCAAACGACCGCCGAACAAAAAAAGGCGGAAGCTGAGTATCAAAAACAGGTTGCCGATATTACTACTAAAAACGAAAAAATTAAAAATTCTACGGCAGTTATCCAAAAGTCCTTAGACGAGGGAAACAAGGCATTTGAGGCAAAAAATTATGATTTGGCAATCAGCAAATTTGATGAAGGTTACAATGCTGAACCTGAATTTGCCGGAAGCGCACCTGTTTTATTAAATTCTAAAGGTTCAGCTCTTAAAAACAGAGGATTTGACAATTATACTCAGGGCGTTAAATCCACCGATGCGGCACTCAAAACGAGTAAGTACGAATCAGCAAAAAAAGATTGGACTGCCGCGCTCGATTCTTTTGACAAAGGTTTGGCGATTCTGAAAACGGCGACTGCTCCCAACGCCGCCGAACAAAAAAATTATGAAGCCAATAAAAAATATCTGCTTGATAATTTAATCGAAGTTCACCGTTTAATGAGCAAGTCGGGAATTGACAGGTCGAAATTTGCCGAAGCCAAAATCGCTTATGAACAGTATCTTGTAGTCGAAACCGACGCGGCACTAAAATCGAAAGCTCAATTGACTTTAGGCGATATATTGCGCGAAGGAGGCGATTCTGAAAACGCCATTATCGCCTACCGGAAGATTTTGGAAACGTCGCCGGATAATCCCGACGCTTTAGCCGGACTTGGTTTGTCTTTATTTAATTCAGGCGTGATTGGCGATAATAAGGCACAAAAACAAGAAGGCTTGAATTATATGCAAAAATTTGCCGAGACTGCGCCTGAAAATCACGCTTTGAAGGCAAGTGTTCGTGATGCGGTCGAATATCTGAAAACTCAAGATAAACTCGCACCGCAAAAAGTAACCAAATCCGCGACAACTAAGAAAAAATCTTAAGGTTTCTCAAATTTATAAAATCAAAGGTTGTGCTTGAAAAAGGCACAACCTTTTTTTGTGAGAAAATCGTGGTGTTCCCAATTAAATATGCTGAAAAATTCTTTTAAAAGATTTCTTGACACATCTGGATTAAACATCTACTATTGATACTCAACGATGTTAATCATCGTTTATATCTATACGCTCAAGCAGTAAATTCTGCAAAACACTTCTTAAAACACTTCTCGATTTGACACTAACAAAGAGAAGACTTCCGTAAAAAAAATGTCAGCAAAACTTGGGGAAATCCTTGTCCGTGAAAATTTAATCACATCGCAGCAACTGCGTGAAGCTCTCGAATATCAGCGCGGCAGCGGCGGGCGTTTGGGGTCAAACTTGGTGAAACTCGGAATTATTTCCGATGACGTGATAACGGCTGTTTTGTCGCGTCAATACGGCGTTCCGTCCATCAATTTAGAGCTTTTTCAGATTGAAGCCGAAACCATCAAGCTGATTTCTCACGAAGTCGCGCTCAAGTATTCGGTTTTACCGATTTCAAAAGTCGGTGCGACCTTGACGATGGCGATGGCAGACCCGACCAATGTCTTTGCGATGGACGACATCAAGTTTATGACCGGGCTTAATGTCGAGCCGGTGATTGCTTCGGAAACCTCGCTGCAAGATGCAATCTCCAAGTATTACAGTTCGACCAAAGCGATAGACGTTGTCGGCATTGATTTGCACAGGGATTTTGTGGCGGCGCGTAAATCGAGAAACGGCAACGGCAACGGCACGGTAACTGCCGAAAGACTTGTCCATTCGGATTTAAATGTTTCGCTCGACCGCTTTGAATTCAACGCTGACGATACCGGAGAGTTTGAACTTGTCGAGGACAACGATGAAATCGATCTTGCCGAGCTTGCCAAGGCGAGCGAAGATGCTCCCGTCGTCCGACTCGTCAATGTTTTGTTGGTTGACGCGCTCAGGCGCGGGTCGAGCGACATCCACGTCGAACCGTATGAAAAGGATTTTCGCATCAGATTTCGTATCGACGGTGTTTTGTATGATGTGATGCACCCGCCGATGAAAATGCGCGACGCGCTTATCTCGCGTCTGAAAATTATGGCGAAACTCGATATTTCCGAGAAACGCCTGCCGCAGGACGGACGCATCAAAATCAAAGTAAAAATTGACAACCGCTCGCGCGAACTCGATTTCCGCGTTTCAACTCTGCCGACACTTTTCGGGGAAAAAGTCGTGCTGCGACTGCTCGATAAAGACAAATTAATGCTCGATATGACCAAGCTCGGTTTTGAAGAAAAGAGTTTGGAAATTTTCCAACGCAACATTTCAAAACCTTACGGAATGGTTCTCGTGACAGGTCCGACCGGCTCCGGTAAAACGAACACGCTTTACTCGGCTTTGCAGGCTTTGAACACATCGGAAACCAACATTATGACGGCGGAAGACCCGGTTGAATTTAATTTGCCCGGTATTAATCAGGTGCAGATGAAAGAGCAAATCGGACTCAATTTTGCTACTGCGCTTCGTTCATTTCTTCGTCAAGACCCGAACATCGTCCTCGTCGGCGAAATCCGCGACTTTGAAACGGCGGAAATTGCCATCAAAGCCGCGCTCACCGGACACCTTGTCTTATCAACTCTGCACACAAACGACGCGCCTTCGACCATTTCGCGTCTGGTCAATATGGGAATCGAGCCGTTTTTGGTAGCGACGAGCGTCAACATCATTCAGGCACAGCGACTTATTCGGCGCATCTGCGCCGGCTGCAAGGAAGAGCAAAAACTTCCCGTCGAAGCATTTACCGAAATCGGATTTTCGCCCGAAGAGGCACCGAGCATTAAGGCTTACAAAGGCAAAGGCTGCCCGACCTGCAACGGCACGGGTTTCAAAGGCAGAATCGGGCTTTATGAAGTAATGGAGGTTACCGACGAACTCCGTGAACTTATTATCATCGGCGCAAGTGCCATCGAATTGAGAAGAAAAGCGATGGAACTCGGAATGATAACTTTGCGCGAATCCGGTCTGTATAAAATACGCGAAGGAGTTACGACGATTGAAGAGGTCGTCAAAGAAACCGTTCTGTAGAAATTGGAGGAAATATGATTTTTAGGGCAATAGCATTATCTTTGGCTTTGTTAATCGGAATCGGCGCAATCGTTCCTTTGGCGACTGAATACACCGAAGCCGGCACGCGAAAGTATAAAAAGAACAAAAAGAAACACAAAAAATATAAAAAATACTCAAAGAAATGGTGGCGGGCATATCACGCTCGCGTCCGCAAGCGAAAGGCTCTGGAAGCCCGCAAGCGAACAATGCGACTCCGCCGGATTCGGCTTGCTAATGCCCGGAAAGCCGCTCAAAAAAGGAGCACAAGTCGAAATAATGTTGTCAGACCCAACCGAAGATCAGTCGCCAAAGTAGATTCCACACCGGCAATGCTGCCATCGGGCGAAGCTGCGCCGAAAGGCTGGAAGCGCGGGATGACTTCGCCGAGCGAGTTGCAGTATCGCGTTGATGACGACAAAGGCGCAAATCTCGGTTCGGCTTCCGTTTCGATTGTCGGTCCGACGCAAGGTGCAGACGTGGACAGCCCGCGAAACAAAACGGTCGGCGGTGTTGCGACCAGCTCTCTGCGCGGGACAGTAATTGACCGGATGATAAAGGAATCAGGCTGGGTCGTCAACGATTATCAAAAAGAAATCGGCGGCAAAAAAGTTTATGTAGTCGTTGCTCAATCGCCCGGCGCAGGCGGCGTGATTCAATCCCGACTGTTTTACTTTACCGAAGTCGGCGGCAGTATCTACAGCGTGGCAACCAATGCTCCGGTTGATAATTCAAGGCATCTCGAAGAAGAATCCGAAAAAGTCGTCAATTCGCTTCAGCGCAAGGCAAATCCCGTTCAACAAGCAGAACTTAAATAACGGATAACTGATAGTGGATAGTGGATAATTTAATTCTTCACTATCCACTATCCACTATCAGTTATCCACTAATTTCCATTCACAAAAATTATGAGTTTCGATCAACCAGTAAATATCGAATCGCAGTTGACGCTTCCCGAACTTTTACGGAAAATGACCGATATGGGCGGCTCCGATTTGCATTTATCAACCAATTCGCCGCCGCAGGTGCGCGTTCACGGACATCTTCATAAATTGGAAGGCTTCCCGTCGTTCACGCCCTCGGAAACAAAACGGCTTGCTTACTCGGTTTTGACCGACGCGCAGAAACACCGATTTGAAGAAAATCTGGAACTCGACTTTTCATTCGGATTAAAAGGAATGTCGCGTTTTCGCGCCAATCTTTTCAATCAGAAAGGCGCGGTCGGTGCGGTTTTTCGCGCAATTCCATACGAGATAAAATCTTTTGACACGCTCGGACTGCCGCCGGTCGTTTCGGATATGTGCAAAAAACCGCGCGGTTTGATTCTCGTAACCGGTCCGACCGGCTCGGGAAAATCGACGACACTGGCGGCGATGATTGACAAAATAAATGTCGACCGTCACGAGCATATCTTAACCATCGAAGACCCGATAGAATTTCTGCACAATCATAAAAACTGCGTCGTCAACCAGCGCGAAGTCAACTCCGACACGCACGGCTTCGCCGACGCGCTCCGCACCGCCCTGCGCCAAGACCCGGACGTTGTTCTTGTCGGTGAGCTGCGCGATTTAGAAACGATTGAGATGGCTCTGCGCGTTGCCGAAACCGGACATTTAACTTTTGCAACTTTGCACACAAACTCAGCCGCTTCGACTATCAACCGTGTCATTGACGTTTTTCCCGCCGGTCAGCAATCACAGATTCGGACGCAGCTTTCACTCGTTCTCGAAGGCGTTTTGTGTCAAGCGTTATTGCCGAAAGCGACGGGCGACGGGCGCGTGATGGCACTCGAGATTTTGATTCCAAATCCCGCTATTCGTAACCTTATCCGCGACGACAAAATTCACCAAATTTACTCGATGATGCAGACCGGGCAGGACAAATTCGGGATGCAGACTTTTAACCAGGCACTCGCCTCGCTTTACCACAAAAAGCAAATCAAACTCGATGTCGCTATGCAGCGTTCCTCAAATGCCGACGAGTTAAAAGATTTAATCGAGCGCGGCTCAGGCTTAAACCAATCCTACGGCGGACAAGCCAAACCCGGTACACCGCCAAAAGGTGGCGGAAGCCCATATATGCAAGGTCGTCCCGTCGGACAACGCCCACCGGTTTGATAAAGATTCAAGATTCAGGATTCAAAATTTAAATCCTAAATTCTGAATCCTGAATCTTGAATTCTAAATTTCCTAAACTAATCAGGAGCTACAGAGACAATGCCAACATACGTTTTCAAAGGTCGTAACCGCTTGAATGAACTGATTTCCGGCGAGAAGGAAGCCGCCAGCCAGGACGAGCTTCGCGCCCTGCTGCGGCGGGAACAAATCGTGATGACGCAAGCCTCGGAAAAGGGACGCGAAATCAGCATTCCGAAACTCGGCAAGCGCAAAAAAGTCAAAGCCAAGGAATTAGCCGTTTTTACGCGCCAGTTTTCCGTAATGATTGACGCGGGTTTGCCGCTCGTCTCTTGCCTGGATATTTTGGCAGAGCAGCAGCAAAATGTGTTTTTCAAAGAAGTTCTGCATCAGGTTCGCCAAAATGTCGAAGAAGGCGCATCACTTGCCGCGTCCTTAGAAAAACATCCGAAGGTTTTCGACGGACTTTACACGCATATGGTCGAAGCGGGTGAAACGGGCGGTGTGCTGGATTTGATTCTGCAGCGGCTGGCGACACTGATTGAAAAAGTCGTCAAATTAAAGCGCAGTATCGTGTCGGCTTCGATTTATCCGTCGGCGGTTGTTTTCGTGGCGATTGCGGCGGTTGCCGTTATTATGGTCGTGGTTATTCCGCAGTTTGAGCAAATCTTTTTGGGATTGCTCGGACCCGGCGAACTGCTGCCGTTGCCGACGCGCATCGTGATGGCAATCAGCGGATTCCTCGCCGGTTGGGGCGGGTTGGCTCTTTTGGTAAGTTTGATTGGTACCGCCGTCGGTCTCACTTATTATTACAAAACACCGAGAGGTCGGTATCAGATGGACGCAATTGCACTGAAACTTCCGGTTTTCGGCAGCATCCTGCGTAAAATTGCCGTCGCGCGATTTTCAAGAATTCTCTCCACACTGCTTTCTTCGGGCGTTCCGATTCTACAGTCTTTGGAAATCACGGCAAAAACTGCCGGCAACGTCATTATCGAAGAAGCGGTTATGAAAGTTCGCGCCGGTGTCGAGCGCGGCGAAAATTTTGTTGACCCGCTGAAAGCCACCGAAGTCTTTCCGCATATGGTCGGGCAGATGATTGGAGTCGGTGAACAGACCGGCGCACTCGATGCAATGCTCGGAAAAATCGCCGATTTCTATGAAGACGAAGTTGACTCGGCAATCGCTGATTTACTGGCATTAATCGAACCGGTGCTGATTGCCTTTTTAGGTATAACTATCGGTTCGATTGTTATCGCAGTGTATCTACCGCTATTTTCACTTATCGGAAAACTCGCCGGCGGCGCAAAATAACCTAGCGGTTATTTATAGTTCGCCTGTTTGGTTATTTATACTTCGCCAATTGGTTATTTATAGTTCGCCAACCGAATAAACAAAAAGTCCGTGTAAAATCGGGCTTTTTTTGTCAGTCCTCTCTTTAAAGATTAACAGAATCGACACATCTATTTTTCAAATAATCCTAAAAAAGTATAATTCGTTTGCTCTTCTGGTTATTCATACTTCGCCAGCCGAATAAAGAAAAGTCTGTTTACGATCAGTCTCTTTATTTGTATTTTGATGCCGTTGAATGAATAGTGTAAATCCTTACCGGTATTTAATTCGTTCATACTTAGGTATTTAATCTTTTCGCACTTAACTGAAAGAATTAAACAGTTTAATCAATTTAGAATAAAAAGTCGGGAAGTCCTTAAGAATTATTTATACCTCACCTGCTTTGGTTAGTTAGAAAAGGCAACGATACTAAGTCGTTGCCTTTTCCATTTGTCTAATTGTTACATATGAGAAATTAGCTGAAACAAAACATATTTTAGAAATATTAGCTGTAACCTGATTACGATTTTGATAATAAATCTTTAATTATATGTTAAACATAACAAATAATTTGTTTACCATCCTTTGCACATGATAAACTAGATGTATGACGGCTATTTTTATTCAATATATGGTTTCTTTGAACAAAGCATTAGTCAATCCGGATGCCCCAAACAAAACCGGATTCGGCAGTTTCACTACAACTGCCGAATCCGCACGGGCAATGCCGGAGCACTGCTTCCGACTGTAAGTGTGTGATACCACATAACTTAGATCGAAGCAAATGACGAAGGCATTACCTGCACAACTAAACGGAGGTGATGTCTAATGAGAAGGATCGTTTTTATAGCGCTTTTAACACTGGTTTCAATGCTAAGCCTTTTTATTTTGGTTTTAATGTTGATTGTAGCTTGCTAAATCAAGTATCGAAATCCGTATTGATTCATGACTTAGAGCCATAACGAGCTTATTACAACCCCGAAGTTGTAACAGGAATTATATCTAAAACAGTATAATTGAAAAGTCGTCCTACGACTTTAAATAACAAAAAGACGTGCTATTTAGCACGTCTTTTTGTTTACAAGGCTAAATCATTTCTTCAACAGCAAACTATATTTGGGATTTCAATATACTGCCAGCCCATAGTTCTTCGGAACCAAGAGTTTGATTCGCGCACAGTCCTTAATTCATTGACAACAAGCATAAAATACTATACTTATATATACGGTATTTATAAGTATAGTATTTTATGCTATAGAAATTATGTGCTGCTTCGACAACTTGATCATTTATTAGAGAAAAGCAAAAAGACCCGTTACTGGCTGGCGCGGCAAACCGGGATTTCCGAGGGCAATCTACGCAGATTGGCCAAAGGCGAAACTTCAGCAATTGAATTTGAAACGCTGGAGAAAATTTGTAAGGAGCTAAATTGTCAGCCGGGCGATTTGTTGGTGTTTGTTGAGGATAAAGCTAAAAACACATGATCAAGAAACGGATTTCGAAAATCACAGCTTTCTAAAACTTTAAAACTAAGGCGGATGGTTTATGCTAAATGGCTTAAGAAGATATAAAGCGGTTACATGGTCAAGTTACCGGAAGATTCCTCATTACGAGAAAACGATGGAACAAATATCAGCCCAGAGAGAAGAAATTTTATTATTTATTGCCCGAATCCTAATGCCACAGCCAGATTTACAGCTGGAAAAAGTAAAAGGTGAAGTAGCCGACCTAGCTAGTAAACTTTGTATCCCCTTTGACGAAGCACTTTATTACCGCTGGCATTACTGTCAAAAACTGTATCGGGCAACGGAAAGAATTAGAATAATTAATCGCAATAAAATCGTTTTATAAAACCGTGATTCTCGCTTAGAAGAAACTAATCAGATTAGAGTAGAATCTACCTGAAAATGGAAAAGCCCATACAAAAATATCTATCGTTTGCCGACGCGGTCAAGGAGGAGCTGAAACATGCCCGCAGTACTTATCAGCCATTTAACAGCTTGCACGAAGCATACGCAGTTATTCTGGAAGAAGTAAAAGAATTCGAAGCGGAGGTTTTCAGAAAACCGAATGACCGCCATGCCAAACACATTTTACGCGAATTAGCGCAAATTGCCGCGATGTGCCAGCGGGCAGCCGAAGATTGCTTATCATCGGAAAATATCAACTGAAGTTTTTAATGTTACAAATATTTTGGCTTGTTCTAATTTCTCGAGGCAAGTTATGAGCGTTTCAAAAGGTGCGGTAGCGGCGAAACTTACACGCGAAGAAATAGAAAAAAAGGCAGCCGATATTTTGCTGGCGCACAATCTTTATTCAATACCGGTTGATTTAGTTGCAATTGCCAATCGAAACGGTGTCGGCATTTATAACGCCAAATTCTCCGAGGATAATATCTCGGCAATGCTATCTAAACGCGGCGACAACGTAACGATGCTTGTTAACCAATCGGATTACTCTAATCGGAAAAGATTTTCAATTGCCCACGAGCTTGGACACCACTTCTTACATTTATTCGAGGATGGCGAAATTATTGATACCGAAGTCGACTTGTTTCGGTTTGAAAGTAACACGCTGGATGCGGGTAACGAGAAAAGACTGCGGGAAATACAGGCTAATCAGTTTGCCGCCGCGCTTCTAATGCCTTCTGAATTAGTTAGAAAATACTTTCACGAAACAACTTCCGACCTGACTGCCTTAGCCCAATTATTTACAGTATCGGAAGAGGCAATGGGGTACCGTCTAAATCAACTCGGACTGGTTTGATTTTTGGATCAGCCTAATTCTGTTTTTGAGACTGTTATGTCGGATACGTCAAAGGGTTCAACCCAAAGCAAAGAAAAAGAAAAAGAATTCGACTCGGGTCACATGTCGGAAACAAAGCCGGGTTTTACCTTATCCACCGAGTCAAAAGAAAAAGTTTTATCAATTGGAGAACCCCTGACAAACAGCGGACAGATAGACGATTATGAAAGGCTGGAAGGTATTCGCAACCGCAGCCAAAAGTTACAAATAATACTTACCACTTGGGAAACTCAACAAACCGAAGAGCGAAATCTACGAAAGACTTATGCCAAATGGCTCTTAATAGCTTTATTTACGCAAATAGTTTTAATTAATGCCGCTTTTTTTCTCATTGGTTTCGGATTTATGGTAGTTGAAAGATGGGTAGCAACCATATTTATTGTGGCCGTCTTTTTCGAAATTTCCGCTCTACTACTGGTAATCGTTAATTATTTGTTCCCGAAGGTCGGTTCCGAATTGATAAAACTGCTGGAAAAAGTATAATTTATTTCAAATTGAAACGGTTAAAAGTTTGAAATAATTGTAATAACTACCTATTTTCACTTCCTTATTCAAAAATCTACCAACCATGCGAACTCAAATCAATCTTCGCGAAAGCGTTAATGTTATCTCCGATGTGGTAAATAACCGTCCTCGCCCTTTACGAAAATTCGACCAAATATTTATGAAAACGGCTGATATGCTTTTGCAAACCGAACACGTCAGCCGCCACCTAGAAGGCAGGCGCGTAGTTTGTATTGGTGACGGCGACGCTATTGGTTTGTGTCTTGTTCATCTTTTGAATGAAAATGTATTGGAGCAAGGTCCGAAGAGCGTTTGCGTCCTGGATTTTGATGAGCGGGTGGTTTATTCGGTGAAAAAATTTGCCGAAAAGAATAAAATAGAAGATAAAATTTCGGCAGAGCTTTACAATGTGATTGACCCACTGCCTAAAAAATACTGGGGCTTTTTCGATGGTTTTTATACGAATCCGCCTTTTGGCGCGAGCAATGATGGCGTAAGCGTAAAAGCTTTTGTTCGGCGTGGTATTGAAGCGGTCGGCAAAGAGGGGGTAGGCTGTATTGTCATTGCCGATGACCGCGAACACGAGTGGAGCCAGATAGTTTTGAAAAATGTTCAGGGCATGATTCTGGATGAAGGTTGTTTGGTTTCCGAGGTGATACCGGCCTTTCATAAATATCACTTAGACGATTCGCCCGATTTAACCTCCTGCAGCATGATTATTCGTCGCGCCATTGGCTCCGAACGGCAACTTACCAGTGAGGCTTTGCCACCGGAGCAATACAAGGATTTTTACGGGAAAGGAAAACCGCTCCAGATAAAATATGTGCGGGACTTAACAAAAGGTGGCCAGCTAGAGTCGAAAGACTATGAATTTGAATATATAAAAGTAGGTAAATAATAATTATTGAAGGAAAAACTTATGAACATACCTCCCGATGCGTTTATTTTTATGAAAGTCGGCAACCACGCCGGAGAAACTTTTGAGGATATTTTACGAAGAAAAAATGGAGAGTATAAAAAAGCCGGAAAAATCTTTTGGGGTTATGGCGGGACGGCCTGCCATCCGATTAACCAGGTGCAGCCGTTTGTTGAGGTTTATGAAAAACAAAATGGTTCGGTTTATGTATTAATGCAGGAAATAGATTCCCGCGCGAACCCGCTTCTTCTTCCGGCGACTCAGTATTCGGTGGACGGTGTTACTTGGGAAAAGTTGCCGGATGGGGTTAGCGTAATAGGCTCGAAATATGCGCTTGTTCTGGATGAAATTACCTCAACGGATTTCGATATCGATTCAAAAACTTATGAAATTGGAGCTGGTCCGAGCATTGGAAAAAATGCGGTCGATTATATGAAGGGTCACATAGATAAAGCCTGCCTCATAAAATCTGAAAATATAGTGGAAAACGTTTCGCCTAAAAATAAGAAAATAAAATTGGCGGCAAAACTCATATCGCCGTATGCAGTGTTGCTGAAATCCGATTAATTAAAAATAACGCTTCTGTTTTAGTTAACAAGTGCGTAATTCAACGGCTATCTAAAATTGGATTTATGCGTTATCCGTGTTGAGGCACAAGTGATTTACACTAAACTCTTTGAAATTCGAATATATTCAGCTTAGAAGCACAATAAAAAGAGCGGTTAATTAACCGCTCTTTTTATTCATCGTAAATTAAATTTTATTCTTTTTCCGCATCTTTTACATCCGTCGGTTACCTGTTTTCCGAGCATTGACCGATCCAGCCGCGTTTGCCGCGCCAAACTCATCAGATTCAACCCAGGCAACGGCAAACGGCTCAAAGGCGAGTTTGATACTTCATCACTCGTTAGAAAGTTAAAACTCAAAGAAGATTTTAACTATAAACAAATCTTTTTCGGCGAACATCTTTTGTCGAAACACCCGAACAAACCTGCTGCAGTCGTCGAAGCCGAAAAAACGGCAATCATCGCCGGTCTTTGTTTTCCCGAATTCGTCTGGCTCGGCGGCAATTCAAAAACCTGGCTCAAAGCTGAACGGCTTGAAAGAACCGGTGAAAACCGCCAAATCATTCTTTACCCGGACGCGGATGGATTAGATTTATGGAACGAAACGGCGCGAAATGCGCGGGCTAAAGGTTTGATGGTCTAAAGTATCGAATTTGATAGAAAGTCTCGCCACAATCGAACAGAAAGCCGCCGGCTTCGATCTGGCTGATTACTTAATTGAGCGGCAGCGCGAAATCAATCAATCAAATGAATTGATTGATTCCTACAACGCCAAACTCGAAAAAGTTCTGATGGATAAATCTTTGAATCTTCAATTTAATGTGAAAGTTGAACGACAAAAATCAGAGTTAATAGTTAACCGTAAATTATCCGAATCCGAATTCGAAAGAGTTGTTAGCGAAGCTGAGGCAGCGTATAACGAGAATCCTGATGTGAAAATCGAAGTCTTTCCAAAGCTGGATTTTACCAAAGATTCGTGCAACGGATGCGGAAAGGCTTTTTCAAAAAAAGACGTTGAAATGAACAAAAAAGTGGAACAGATTTACAGGTAAAATGCACTGCTTGATTGCCCGAACGCAAGCGGACGGCGCACGTATGTACAAGGATTTATTGGCGGATAAAAAATAAAAAAGGACTCCAGCAAGCAGGAATACATAGTTTGAAAATAGCTGTTTCGCCCTTGCGTTCATTGATTTGTTCGGCGTGTCGTGATTTAGTATTGGTCATTCCCGCGATATAAACGAGTTCCTCGCACGATAACTTTATTTACACTTTCTGACCTTTCGTCTAGCTCATCTACGCTATGGTAAGCAGCCGTTATGCTGATTCTAGTCCGCGAAGTATTATTTGTGCCGACCGTATGAAAAGCCAAACTATCAAATAAAAGCACAGAACCTTTAGACATCGGAGATGGAAGAGATTGTTCAATCAAACTTGCGAAAATACTATGTTTGTCCATCCAAGTTCCGCCATTGTTCGGCGTTCCAACAAAGGGTAAATACTGCGATGTTGGGATAAGCCAAGTGCAACCGTTCTCAACTGTGGAATCTTCAAGGAAAAATGCCGCAGTAACTACATCACGAGACCATTGCAGTACGTCACGATGTAAGCGAATCGAAGATGCGCCACGATGATTTAACGTCGCGTGATTATGACGGTTCAAGACCAATTCGATATTCGGACCTAATAAAGATTCTAAGCAATCGAGTATTTCAGGATGCTCTAAAATTTGCTTAAAAATATTATGACGTTGATATATCGCATCCAAACGATGTAATTTTCCAGATTCATCGCAACGAAACGGTTGAATTTGTTGCTTTGCATCAGATTTTATTTGAGCGATTGCTTCACGCACTATGTTTTCATCAAGGCGCAAGGGCAATTTCAAATATCCAGAGCGGCGAAAAAAAGTTGCTTGCTCAACGGGTAATTTCGATTTAACCAATGTCATAATTATTGAAACATATTACGAAGCTGATTCTCAGTAAAGTTTAATGCGCCGTATCTTTCCGGCGTGCCGAAGTCAGCTACTGTCACTAAGTCAATCCACGCACTAACCTTACGCGCTTTTATAAATTTAGGTAAAAGGTCTATTTCAAGCGAACTCTTTTCTGTTGGAAAATTATCAATTACGAATTCACGTTCAACAATATAAACTCCGGTGCTTGAAAAAGAATCCTTATAATTGCTCTGATTTGCAGAGATGGTGTTTTCAAATGTTTCTATAACCAGTTTATCCTCAACTATAATTTTTCCGGCATTTTGGTTTGATGCAACTGATAAAACTTGTGTTATTGGAAGCTGATTATGGTTGTGAAACGTAATTGCTTCTTTCAAATGCAAGCCTGATAATACTGTGTCTGCGTTTAGCACAATAAGGTTTTTAGTAAAAATAGAACCGGCGCAGAAGCGAATTGCTCCACCGGTTCCCAAAGGTATATTTTCAATCATTACTCGCACATTAAGATTTTTCCAACTGGAGTTATCAAAATACCGATGAATGTCAGTTGTATGCTTTCCGCTAGAAAGAAAAATAGGTGCTTTAATTTCGAGTAAGCTTTCAACCAGCCAGCTAAGAAACGGCTTACCGCAAACCGGCATCATTGCTTTTGCGACCTCGCCGCAAAGATTGCCCATTCGCGTCGCCATACCACCACACAAAACAATTGCTGAAAAAGAAGACATATTCGTATGCTAAGAAAAACGCGAACTAACAATTAGCTCGAATCATTAAGCGCAAATTCATCCTTCGTATGTTATGTCGAACGATTTCATATCTTTTCAGAAAATGTAAATGAAATTGTAGTTCCAAATGTGTATGACTTTTCATCTCAAAACGTTACACACCTTATTGAAAATAATCTTATTTACTAACGCACCAAACGGAAGGAAAAACTATAAAAGAAAATGAAATTATTTTTGGGAAAGTGAAAACAATAGGTTTTAACGAGTGGGTTAGGCAATTTGTTTATTAGTTTTTTTTTAAATTTTCGCTTAAGTAATATGCCATATCATTATCCAGCAGTGTTGTAAGACTTGTTGCGCTGTTTATTGCATTTAAGAATAAACCAATATGCTCTGGATCAAACCGTGAAAAAATCGTAGATGTTGCAAATAAAATAATTGTCGATTTACGGAACAGTAAAACCAAGCCTAATAGTAAATAATTATTTATTCATCTTCAGGGCTATTAATTTTCTTGCTCTCAATTTTCTTAGAAAATAAAGATTTACCAAAATCAATAAAAGTGTAATCTTTTGGAAAACCTAGCATTTTACGGTTATTTTCATCACGACGGTTATTAAGTTTATAGAAAAGCTGTTCCCAAAATTGAGGAAGAATTGCCTCTTGATTAAAAAATTTAACTGCATTATTAAATGAATTTACTATTAATAAAACAAGAGGAATGGAAAGTGCTCCTAAGAGCCAATGAATTTCCCACATCATACCCCAAAAAAAAGAACTAATTAAAAAAAACACATACATCTTGGTTGCAATGGTGTTCTGTTGGGGCATATTGATTTTAGCCCAGTGACCCATTAAAAATACCCAAACGGCAATAATGGCAGCAAAGAGAACTGAATTCTGTTCGTGAAATGAAGCTACCGATATAGCAACCAGCCCGACATAAAAATAAAGTATAGGGAAATGAGCTATCTGCCACAGAGAACTCCCCCCTAATCTCAAAAGAACATCTATTTTATAATCTCCAATAGAACTTTCTTTCCAGGTAAACAAGTATGAAGCTTTGCTTGGAGAATAAGAATGATTAATTATCGCGTCGTCCCCTGAGTGATTTTGAGCCTTCCAGCGGTACCAGATGATTCTGAAATTATCGGGTATATCTAAAATAATTGTTTTTATCGGAAGCGACAGACTTGTAAATTCTAATACTAAACTTGAAGAAATGAACGGAAAAGATTGCATTCCGTAAGAGTTTATGGCTTCATTAAGCCTCTCTGAATTCTGCAAAGGAATTTCGTTAAACAAACCGAGTGCGAGCAACTTCAAAGTAAACTTTCCCTCTTTCTCTTCAGCCATATAAGCTTCAGATTTTGAATCGTATTGTCCTTTGGATACTTCGATTATCGTAATTGATGATTTTATTGAAATACGAAAGAAAGATGAGCTTGTGAATTCTAGTGAAGCCGTATTAAATCTGTAAATATAGTCAGCTTCAATCCGCAGGCTGATTGTCGCATTCTTATTTGGTTTGGAAATAGCAGGTCGGTTTTTATTGTGATTGATATACATCTGAACGATTTAGGCTCTGCCGTCTAAACCGAAACGGTTATAGATGGAGACATTAGGAAGTTCTGTAAATATATGATTATTCACCTTAAAACCCTACATACATTATGAAAATAATTTCTCCGCTACCTAATAACGCACCAAACGGATTCGAAAGCTATCAAATTAAGCAAAAAAAGAATCCGAATGTTGAGAGTCTTTCCAGTCAGATATAGCAGTTCGGGGAATGGGAAATCAATAGGTTTTTAGAGAGGGTTTGCTAATGGAAAGAAGTTCAGTTAAAGCTGCTTTTCATCTTCTTTTACCAAATCTTCTATAGCCTTACGAATAACAAAAGATTATTTAATGTCACTGGATTCAAAATCCGTAATATTGTTATTCATCGAATCAGTATTCAGCGAGTCGTAGTCTTCAAAAGATAATCCTAGTGTTGCGGGTTCGATACCAAGCTCATCAAGCTATGATTTCAAAAATTTTGAAATGTTTTTGAACTCCTCTGGTTTCCGAGACACAATTTTTGAAACCGTTACGCCCATCTCGTGGTAACGAGTAGATTGTTCCGACCATTTGTAACTTACATCTTCGTATGAAAGGTGTTTTATTACTTCCGGGTCAATATTTTGCGCCTTGTAATCGGATAGATTTTTACTTAACGCAAATAACCCTTCCAGTTCGATTTGAAGCAAAGAAACTTCAAATCGAATTGAGTTCAACTTCCGGTAAGAATACCTAATGCTATTTTCAATCTGAGTTTTTTTATTAGAATCCATAAAATCTCTTTATTTTTAATTCCAGTATACAGCAATTCCGAGAAGGTGGAATCAATAGGTTTTTGGGTGTGTTTAAGCAATAAAAAGAATTTTCAATTTGAGTCTCTTTTGCTGTATTTTGAAAGTTAATTATGCAAAACATTCAGGAAATAAATTGGTGGTTGGAAATTGCTAAAATCGCTGTTCCGAGTTTGATAACTGTGGTTATCGGATTTTGGCTTGCGAGAAAAACGGAAAATTATAAAAACGATTTTTCGGTGGATTTGAAAAGTTTTGAAAGCATTTTGAGTCGCAGACTTGAAGATTATAAGAAAGATATAAATAAAGAGCTTGAAAATCACAAGATTGAACTTCAATCCGACTTTCAAACGAAACTTTATCAATTCTAAACTAAATATGCTTTATTTCATAAAGAAAAAGCAGAAACGATTAGATTTTTATATTCGTACTTTTGGGGCATCTTTATTTTAACTGAGAATATAAATTTGGGTTCCGACCGCGAAAAAAAAATTAATGAAATTAAGAGAAAAAAGACAGGAAACAGAAATTTATTTTTCAAAAAACCGAATATTCTTCGACGATAAATTAACGGCTGATTTGGATAAATTTTTAGATGAAATTCACAAGATAACTTTATTTTGGGCAAGTAAAGACAATCACAATAAAAAGGATAAAGACGACTATGAAAAATTTAGAGAGTTTGCTAAAACAGAGCTATTAGTTCGATTAAAAAAAGATTTTCGCCAACTTCTCTCAGCCGAATATCAAAACTATCAGCTTGAAAAATAAAAATAAGATTTCAATCGTAGCAATCTTTTACTCGCCTTTATATTCGCCAACCGAACAATTTGTAGGTCGAGTCTGGTTCCAAGTATCAATTAGAGCTTGCTTTGAATGCTGATGCCAGTAAAGCACTTTATTATAATCGGAACCGGAAATTTTACCGTTTAATAATGAGCAATCCTCAATTCTAAAACTTGCGTCTATATTGGCAGAAACAACGTGAAAGTGAGGCGGCGGATGTTCTTTAGAATACACTTCAATTTTCAAGCCTCTCACACTTGCTACTAATTGTTTTATTTCTAATAAAACCAATTTCCCGCGAATTTCCATAACGGAACAAGGGTTGTTGATAATAGCTTCTAAATATTGAGTGAATTCATCCAGACCGGATAATTCTGACGGTTCAATCAAATGGAAAAATCGCGAATTTTTTAATTTGTCTTTACTTATCTTCAATTCTCACCTTTACACTTTCAACGGCTCGAGCTGTTTTTGGCAAAGTAGCATTTAAAGATTGATTTTGTAAATAAAAAGGCTCTCCGTTTCGAGAATCTTTTCAATGGATGTAGCAATTCGAGCGAGGTGAAAGCAATAGGTTTTTTTGGAGTGAAGGTAATCAGAGAAATATTTCAATTTTTCGTTTTAAGGATTTTGATTCGAGAATTGTTTGAACTGTTCCAGAGCAAATTTTCTTAATTCTACATTGCTGTCTATTTCTATTCCTGCCTTCTTCAAATCGCAAGTGTTCAGCGCTATTTCGACCAATTCAGAGCCAATGGATAGATGAGCGGGCAACCAGCCGTCGAAAGGAATTACGTCATCAAAATCAAATTTGATTCGGTAAATTAATTCATCGTCGGAATTTGATTCCAAGTATTCTTTTAATTTATTCATTTTGTCTGTTTTAATTGAATTTTGTATTTGTCTTTCAATTAATTCCCGATTTTCCATTCCGAACTTAATAATCTCCATTACGTATTCTTGCACCTCTTTTTGAATATCTTCCTGAATTTTTAATCGCCACTTTATATCTCGACGCGTTTTCCACCAAGTAACAAATCCTATTCTCCAAGCTATTTCGACAATTCCTTTTTCAAGAGAATTTAACAGTCTTTTTTGCGATTTTTCTCCAAATCAATCCTGAATGTGAGTGAGAAGTTTATCGTTTACTTGACCCATTCACGGACTTGCCCGCGATAACCGGCATCAACCCATATTTTCCGCAGTTTCTTGCAGTGCATGCCAAAGCCGCGCGGCAATTTCTTCGACCCGTCGCATCGGAGTAATGGTTAACGGCAGGCGCAACGATAAAAACTGTCGGCGACTGCTCGACAGTTATTGAAGCTCGCGTATTCGAGAGCTTGCTTCTGATCAGTAGTAAAGTTATCCGAAGTTTGTACCTGCCGATTCGCATTACATCGGCAAAGATAAAACGCAAAGAATCGAACGCGCCAATTTGAACTTTCGGATTTATTTGGAGCGCCTTGGACGCAGAACGACTGCTTTCTCAAAGAACGACCAAATGCATGACTTAGTAATTAATCTATATGTTCATTATCACAATTTGCGTCAGCATAAATTATGAGATACTACCCAAAAATGTTGGTGAAAACAAAAAAAACAAACCCCAACAGAACTGGTATTTATTCAGCTCTGCTATGGGTTTGCGATATTCCCTCTCTTCTGTCAGCCCGATTAGCAACAAAGTAAAGCCAGACGCTGAATTTTCATCACTTTACTCTTTTGCCTCAAGCTGTACCAAATGGTTAAGCTGAGATTATAGCGGCAAGCCTTGCAGACGACTTCTTCAATACCTTGACTACAATCTTTGAAAGTGCACTCGCCTTGGCATGTTTCAAGTACAAACCCTTCAAAGCTACCGAAGCAGTCGTACAGGATCCGAGTGACTTTACCTGTTGCGGTGCGCTCATCTCCTGCGGCATCAGGAAAATGCCCTGGGCGTCCTTCGCCGGTTGGCGAGGGGTGAACGTCGTCAGGATTTCCGCCCATTCCTTTAACACGATCCTCTATCTCGTTGAGATATCGCGTCCAGACGGGGTGCCAGCGGTTACTTGCCGGGATTGATTCGCCAATGTGCCGAAGAACCGAAAGCTTACGAATTTCCAGCGGAAGAATTTCGACTGCTGTCCGAACCGGAATGGTCATCTGGAAACTACCGATAATTCGTCGCGGATAGCCGCTTACTTGATGCACCGTCACAATGAACTTCTGTCCTTTGACGACAGTTGGCGGCAGTTCTATTGAAAGCAGTCCGGGAATATTCAAGGCGCGGGGACCTGGGATTGGAATATAAGTGACATCTCCTATCTTGCAGATTAACGAGTTATCTTCGCGGGCGACGATCACCGGTGGTCCGTTGCGGAACGCCGCCGCTGCAATCACTTGTTTGACGTTGACGTCCGGCACGTAGATGCTCACCCGACTGTCGCGCGGCAGATTGTGCCACCGGATCATCAGCTCATCGTTTTCAATTCTCGGTCTTTTGGTTGCTGCCGCTACAAACGGTTCAATTGCTTGGTCATCAGTTAACTCGTCTGTATCTTGTGGATGCTGTTCTTCGTCTTCGACCAGCACCGCAGCCGGTAGCTGACGTGCAACGTGAATAGGCAAAGCTGCTGGGGGTAGTTGCCGCTTTTGCGGCACGTCCTGAAAAAATCCGAACGCCTGCGGCACATGAATGGGCACTATCGAGGGTTTGATCTCAAAAGTAGACTGTACGGTGTGGGTAGCCGCCGAACCGGGGTTGTCAGAAT
>Ga0136618_10000057_pt1 | contig 25552 bp, 26 predicted proteins | sample AntDrymUQ3302106_2_FD_104805 | JGI IMG/M metagenome (GOLD analysis project Ga0136618, IMG submission 104805) | Polar desert sand microbial communities from Dry Valleys, Antarctica - metaG UQ330 (21.06) | ecosystem: Environmental > Terrestrial > Soil > Desert | place: Antarctica: Dry Valley... | reverse complement strand
GGTCGACCCCGAAGCGCCCGGTCCTGGATCGGATGAGGCCGGCGACGGAGGCTGGCTGGCGGGGGACGGAGCGGCAGATCGAGCCGCCGGTGACGGCGATGATGCGACCGGTGAGGGCGAGGGTGCGACCGCGGATGCGCAGCCGACCAAGATCACCAAGCCGGCTCCCGCAAGTCGATGCGCGTGCTTAATCTTCCCCCATCGGACGATGGCAGTACGAAAGACGGGCCGAGGGCGTCTCCACAGCGAGTGTATCGAAGCTTCCCACCCGCGCCGCTGTCCAGGGCCACCTCGGTGCGAGACGATGGAGCCACTGCCATGACGTCAGGCCGCAGATGCCTCCGTCGGCATCTCCGGCAGGTCGGCGTAGAGGTCCACGCCATTGCCATCCGGGTCGAGCAGGGTGGCATAGCGATGTCCCCAGACGGCATCCCACGGCTCGCGACGACCCTCGTGACCGAGGCCCACCAGATGCGCGTATGTGGCGTCCACCTGGGCCGGGCTGGCGCAGCGGAAAGCCAGTGAGACGCGTGGGCTACCGGTCGCGGCCGTCCAGTCCGGATCGACGTCTCGGGCGATGTCGACCGTGTCGAAGCCCACGCGGAGGCCGCTCTCCAGGGCCGCCTCGGCGTGCACCTCGTTCTCGGCGCCCTCCGGGAACTCAAGCCCGAGCTGCCGATAGAAGCCGAGCGCCTTGCCCATGTCGCCGGTGGTGATGCCGATGAAGTCGAGCTTGGTCATGCCTGCCCTCCGATCCGCTTCAAGAGATGATCGGCCACGATGAGCCGGTGGATCTGGTTGGTGCCCTCGTAGATCTGGGCGCCCTTGGCGTCGCGCATCATCCGCTCCACGGGGAACTCGCGCGAGTAGCCGCTCCCGCCGAAGAGCTGCACGGCGTCCGTGGTCACGCTCATGGCCGCATCCGAGGCGGTCCACTTGGCCAGCGAGGAGGCTTCCGCGATAGGCTCGCCCCGGTCCTTCAGCTCCGCCGCCGTGCGCGTCAGGGCACGAGCCGCGGCGACCTTCTGGACCATCTCGGCGAGCATGAAGCGCAGGCCCTGCTGGTCGGACAGCGGCCCGCCGAATGCCTGGCGCTCCGTCAAGTGGCGCGCCGCCGCGTCCAGCGCCGCCTGAGCCAGCCCCACGCAAGCCGCCGCGATGGAGATACGCCCCTCCCCCAGCGCCGAAAGGGCGATCTTGTAGCCCTGCCCCTCCTCGCCCAAGCGGTTCTTCGCCGGCACCTCTGCGTCCTCGAAGATGAGCTCCGAGGCGGTGTCGGAGCGGATGCCCAGCTTGCGCTCCTTGCGCCCGAAGGTGAAGCCAGGCGTCCCCGCTTCGACCAGGAAGGCGGTGATGCCCTTGGCGCCCGCCGACGGGTCGACCGTGGCGAAGACCAGGTAGCGCTCGGCCTCGATGGCGTTGGTGATCCAGATCTTGGAGCCCGTCAGCCGGTACGCAGTGGGGGCGTCCGCCGGCCCGATCCGCTCGGCTCGCAGGCGCAGGGCGGAGGCGTCCGATCCGGCTTGCGGCTCGGTCAGCGCGAAGGCGCCCAGCTTCTCGCCGCTCAACATCGGCGGCAGCCACCAGTCTCGCTGCTCGACCGTGCCCCAGGTCACGACCGAGTACTGCGCCAGGATGTGGACGCTCAGCGAGACGGCCATGGCCATGTCCGCGTAGGCCACCTCCTCCATGACCAGCGTCCAGGCGCGGTACCCGAAGCCAGCCCCGCCGACCGACTCGGGGAAGGGCACGGCCGTCAGGCCCAGCTCCCCCATGCGCGTGAAGATGGCGCGGTCGTAGCGTTCTTCCTCGTCGCGTTCGGCGGCGCCGGGGGCGATCTCACGAGCGGCGAACTCCCGCGTGGTATCGCGCAGCAGCCGCTCCTCGTCGGTGAGGCCGGTCGGTGCCGTTGCCACGCCGATATCGGTCGCCATGGCGCGCGTCAGCCTCGCGGATACGTGTAGAAGCCGCGCTTCGTCTTCTGGCCAAGGTGCCCTTCCGCGACCAGGCGTCGGAGCACATCGGGCGGCGCGAACTGAAGCGAATCGAAGCCCTCGTGGAGCACCTCCATGATGCCCAGGCACACGTCAAGCCCGATGAAGTCGGCCAGCTCCAGCGGACCCATGGGGTGGTTGAGTCCCACCTTGGCGCCCGTGTCGATGTCCTCCGCGGTGCCCAGCTCCTCCTGATAGGCGCGCATCGCCTCCCCCAGAAAGGGCATCAGGATGCGGTTCACGATGAAGCCCGGCCGGTCCTGACTGACGATCACCTGCTTGCCCAGCTCCGCCGCGATGGCCCGGACCTCGTTCTCGGTCTCATCGGATGTCTCCGCGCCGCGGATGAGCTCGATGAGCGGCATCACCGGCACGGGGCTGAAGAAATGCATCCCCACGACCCTGGCGCGCCGTTCCGGCTCCGTCACCTCGGCGATGCTGGCGATAGAGATGGAGCTCGTGTTGGAGGCCAGGATGGCCTCGTCCGGGGCGCAGGTGTCGAGCTTGGTGAACAGGCTTCGCTTGACCTCCAGATCCTCGAAGACGGCTTCGACCGCCAGGTCGATGTCCAGGGCACCTTCTTCCACCGATGGGGCGATCGTGAGGCGGTCGAGAACGGCTTGTCGCTCCCCGGCCGTCAGCTTGCCCTTGGCCACGGCCCGCTCCAGGTTGCCGGCGATGCGCGCCACGCCGGCTTCGGCGCGGGCTCGGTCGGGCTCGTATGCACGCACCGTGTGGCCCGCCGCCGCCATCGCCTGGGCGATGCCGTGTCCCATCAGCCCCACGCCGCAGACCAGCACCGTTCGACTCATGCGCCTAGCCTACCCGGCGTGGCGGCGGGCGACGAGTCCCGGGGTCAGTACTCGTGGCTGTCGACGACCTCCACGATGCGGGCCTTCGGGTCTCGCATCACCGAGACGCGGCTCCACAACTCGCGTAGTGCGGCGTGCGCAGCCATCGCCTCACCCTCGTTGTCGAACTCCAGATCGATCAGGACGTAGCCCGCGTCGTCGCTCGCGCGCATCACCCGATACCGCCGCACGCCCGACCGCTCCCGCCCGATCGGGTCGCCATCGAAAGCCGCCTTCCAGGACTCGAAGTCGGGGACCGCGTGCTCGATGTTCAGGATGTGCATCTCAGCTCCTCTCGTTCAGGACGATCTCTCTTGCTGCGCCACGGTACACGCTCCGGATTCCAGTGACACTGGCATCTGGACGACAACGATTCCAAAAGCCCGTCGCCAGTGCCCCTCATCGGCGCCGGACGGGTCGCGATGGCCGTCCCACGAGCTCGCCTGAGCGTGGATTCCGGAAGTCGGCCGCGGCGCCCGGACGCCCCGGCGGTCCTTACGGGTCGCTAGAGGGACATATGCCAGCCTGGGTGGAATCGATCAGACCAAGGCTCGAAGCTGTTCGGTGCGCCGTTGGGGACATCCGACGCTGACCGGACTTCGCGTCGTTCGCATCCTGCGCCTACCGAGTGCAGCGTGAGAGCCAGTCAGCCCTGCTCCTGACCCAGCATGAGCTTGAAGCCCTCGCCTCGGAAGTCGCTGTCCAGGCTGACGGCGGTCCGCACGCCTCGCTGCCGCATCCGTGCGAAGCTCACTCGGTCTACTAGCGACACATCGTGCCGGCCGCTCTCCAGCAGCTCATCCAGCGCCGCCTGAAGTGATGGCATGACCTCGGTCGATCGAGTGCCGGTGAGCGCAATCTAGACCGGCGCGGTCGAGCCGCGCACGATCACCTGTGGCACGTCCTCGATCACTTCGTCCCGACCGGCGTGGCCCTCGATGGCCTCCTGGAGCAGCCGGACGGCCTGCGCCCCCATCCGGAAGTTCGGCATGCGGACCGTCGTCAGCGGCGGATGGAGGTGCTCTGCGAGCTCGTGGTTGTTGAAGGCGATCACGGACATCCTCTCCGGGACGGCGACGCTCTGGTCGCGCAACTGCGCGAGGACCCCGATGGCACCGAGCAGGCTGGCCACGAACAACCCGGTCGGCCGATCCTCACCGGCGCGCTCCAGCAACGCCGCCGTGGCCTCCCGGCCACCGGCGATCGTCGGCGGACCGACCGCCGACCACGCCTCTCGAACGTCGAGCCCCGCTCTCGAGACCGCCTCGCGGAAGCCTCGCTCACGGCGTCGGGCGGTGTCCGTTTCCGCGGCGATGCCCACATACCCGAGGCGCCTATGGCCGAGCCCCGCCAGGTGCGCGACCGCAAGGTCGCTGCCGCGCTCGTCATCGACGACGACGGATCCATGGATGCCTGCGGTCCGCCGGTTGACGAGCACCAGGGGCGTGCCACGTTCGGCGAGCTGGGTCACCAGGTGGTCCTCGACGGTCGCGAAGGCCACGATCAGCCCGTCGACTTGCGCGTCGGTGATGAGACGCGTATAGGCCTCCTCCACGGCGGTCTCGTCGAATCCGTGGAGGGCTTCGGCCTCGATGACCACCACCAGCTTGCCGGCCGCGGCGGCGGCCGCCTGGATCCCGTGCATGACCTCGCTGAACCCGACGTTCTCGAGGCTCGGGATGATCAACCCGATGGTGTCCGTCCGTCGCGTGCGGAGACCACGAGCGAGTGCGTTGGGCCGAAACCTCAGCGACCTGGATGCAGCGAGGATCCGTTCACGCGTCTCGGGACGGACGACCTGGCTCGGGTCGCCGCGCAACACGCGAGAGACGGTCGACGGATCGACCTCCGCGAGTCGCGCGACATCCTTGAGCGTCGCCACGTCGTTGCCTCCACCATGTCCTTGCCGACAGCGTACCGGACCAACGATGGTCCGACGAGGCATCGTCGGCCTCAACGACCCTCATCCACACTACTTCCGCGAGGGTCCCGGCGCGTGGGCGCCGGCGCTTCCGATGATCCCGGCCGCCTCCCACCGGGCCAGGTCATCACGGGAGTGGCCGAGCTCGCGGCCCAGCACGTCGTCGTTGTCCTGCCCCAATGCGCCGCCCAGGTGACGGACCTTGCCGGGCGTGTCGACCAGGCGCGGGATCGCGTTCTGGACGCGGGCCCGGCCCAGGATCGGGTCGTCCACGGTCGTGATGGTCTCGCGTGCCTGGTACTGCGGATCCTCGAATATGTCGGCAATCGTGTAGATGGGCCCGATCACCGCTTCCTGCTCTGCGAAGGCTGCCAGCACTTCGGCCGAGGTGTGCTCGCCGATCCATGCGCCGATGACGCGATCCAACTCCTTCTGGTTCTCGACGCGGCCGGTGTGATCCTTGAACCAGGGCTCGTCGATCATCTCGGGATGGCCGACCAGGCGCATGACCCGCTCGGCGATGGATTGGGAGCTCGCCGACAATCCGAGCCAACGGCCGTCCTTGGACTGATACGCGTTCCGTGGCGCCGTCCATTCCGTGCTGCTCCCGGTCCGACCCTGGACGTACCCGAGCTGGTCGTAGACGAGGGCCTGCGGCCCGAGCAGCCAGAACAGCGGCTCGTAGATGGCCAGGTCGATGACCTGACCGGGGGCCTTGTGCTGGTCGCGGTGGTACAGCGCGAACATCGCCGCGAATGTCCCGAACAATGAGGCGACCCCATCCCCGAGCGCGAACGGCGGCAGCGTCGGCGGGCCATCAGGGTGGCCGTTGATGTGCGCGAATCCGCTGATCGACTCAGCCACGGTCCCGAAGCCCGGCCGGGGCGAGTAGGGTCCGGTCTGACCGAAGCCGGAGGTGCGCACGATCACCAGCCCCGGATTCAGGGCGTGGAGCACTTCAGGTCCGCAACCCCATCGCTCCAGCGTGCCCGGCCGATAGCTCTCGATGAGGACATCTGCGGTGCCGGCGAGCTCACGCAGCAGCTGCGCGCCCTCCGGCTTCCCGAAGTCGATCGATACCAGCCGCTTGTTCCGGTTGACGAACGCCCACCACAGCGAGACGTCGTTCTTCTTCCAGCCCAACGTGCGGAGCGCATCGCCACGCGGGTGCTCGATCTTGATGACGTCCGCTCCGAAGTCGGCGAGGAGAGTGGCGATGACCGGTCCCGCGAAGAGCACGCCCGCATCGATGACCCGCAGTCCGGCCAGGGGTCCTCCCGCCCACGGGGCGTGGTGACGCTCGTCAGGCATGCGTGCCTCCCTCTTCGGCATCGCGTGCCAGGGCGTACTCAGCGAACGATCGACGCGTCTGGATGAACTCGACGCGGATCCCGTCCGGATCGATGAGGTAGACGGCCCGACCCCCCTCGTTCGGCCCGATGGTCGGGGTGACCGGCGCGGACACCGAGCGCACGCCCCGCGCCGTGAGGTCCGCGTGGAGGACGTCCAGATCATCGACGAAGAAAGCGATGTGGGCCGTGCCCGGGTTGGCGGTCCGGGTATCGACCGGACTCCGCTCCACGTTCCGGTACTCCAACAGCTCGAGCACCAGCTCCGAGCCGGGCAGGCGCAGGATCGCCGCATGGATGTCCGCCTCCGGGTACCCCACGAGCTCACGGACGTAGGCCGCCTGCGGGTTCCAGGCGAATAGGATCTCGAACCCCAGGAGGTCGCGATAAAAGGCGACGGAGCGGTCCAGGTGGGCGACCTGGAGGCCCATGTGATGCGGCTTGATGATGGCTGCCACGGCTCGCGTCTCCTGATTCGAGGTTAGAGGCCGGCCAACAGGCCATGGGGGTCGCTGACCTGTTGCGCGGCGATCCAGTTCGGATCGACCAGGACACCTAGGCCGGGCAGGGGGGGTAGCGGATCCATGAGGCCGTCACGGACGACCGGCTGGGCGAGGCTATCGTCCATCGGGTGCACGCCCGTCCCGGGGATCCCCCACTCGACCGGCGCATCGGTGCGACCGAGTGCACCCAGCACCTGGCTGTGGACGTGCGGGTACATGTGCGGAGCGACGGCCACGCCCTTCTCCGCGGCGGCTGACACGATCTCCCGCAAGCGAGTGATCCCGCCATTGGTGGTGGCGTCGATGCGCAGGACATCCACGGCCTCGAACGCCAGGAGCGCCTGAGGGTGGTACGAGCCCCCCTGTTCGTCGCCCATGGCGACCGGGGTATGGATCCCGGCCCGGATCTCAGCGACCATCGCCGCGTCGCCCGGGGGGACGATGTCCTCGAACCAACCGATCCCCAGGCCGTCGAGCCGCCGCCCGAAGGCGATGGCGTCCTCCGCCGTCTTGCTGTAGAAGTTGTTGTCGATTCCGAGCCACGCTTCCGGGAATGCCTGGCGCGATGCGCGGAGGCGCGCGATCGACGCGTCGGGTGTTGGTGCTATGGGGAGCTTGAAACGACGCCAGCCCGCTGCCCACAGGTCGGCGATCTGGTCGACCGTGGCCTCCGGCGAGATGGACGGAGGGTAGCCCACGATGCCGGTGACCGGCATGCGCCTCCGCTCCCCATCGAGGTATGTCGCCATGTCCTTGCCTGCCGCCTTGGCTGCCAGATCCCAGGCAGCGATGTCGAGGACCGAGAGCGCGCGCATCCCGATGCCCGCTGCGTGCACCGCGTTGTTGGTCCACAGGGCTGCGTAGAAGCTTCCCGCAGGGTCTGCGACGTCCCGCCCGACGTAGACGGGCGCGATCGTCCGCTCCAGGAGTGCGGCCAGCGGGCCGTCACGGGTCAGGCAGTAGGCAAAGCCGCTGGCGCCGCTCTCCGCGTCCACGCGGACGAGCGCGAACTCACGGTGACGCATGATCCACGTCCCGAAGATGATGGGGACCTCTAGTGCGTGGAGGATCGTCGCGACGCGGACCCGGGTGATGCGATCGACATCGTGCACTGGCAGAAGTCCTAGGCCGTCAAGTAGCCGTCGTCACACATCAAAGTGTGCCCGGTGACGAGCTCCGCGGCATCGCTGGCGAGGAAGACGGCGGCCCCGATCAGCTCGCGCGGCAGCCCGAGCCGTGGTCGCAGCATCCGGCCCTTGATGAAATCGGCCGTCAGGGAGGTGCGCCGCGCCGCCATCCGGGTGAGCGGAGAGTCCATCAACGTAGGCCCGATGGCATTGACCCGCACGCCTCGCTCGCGCCACTCGAGGGCCAGGCCGCGGGTCACCCCGAGCACGCCGCCCTTGGAGGCCAGGTACGCGCTCGCCCAAGGGTACGCGATGAACGAGCCGATCGAGCCGAGGTTGATGATGCTGCCCTTGCCCTGGGCCAGCATCTTGCGCCCGAACGCCTGGCAGCACAGGTAGGTGCCCTTCAGGTTCAGGTCCAGGATGAAGTCGAACCACTCCTCGGGGAAGTCCTCCGCCGGCGAGCGGAACGCCGAGCCGGCCGAGTTGACGAGGATGTCGACCCGGCCGTGAGCCTCGACGACCTGGTCCGCAGTGGCGTCCACGGCCGCCTTGTCGGTGACGTCGAGGTGTAGCGTCGTCGCCGTGCCGCCCTGGCCGTCGATGACCGCCCTGGTCGCGGCCGCCCCGTCATCGTCGATGTCCGCGATGACGACCCGGACACCAGCCTGAGCGTAGCCGATGGCGATCGCCGCGCCCAGTCCGCTCCCGCCTCCCGTCACCACTGCGACCCGGTCGCGCAGGTCGAACATCGTGGCCACGAAGCCGGCGGGGATGACGAGGCTCTCAGTCGCTTCGGTCATCGGCGTGCTCGTTGTGCCATGGCCACGGCTTGCTTCCCGGCCAGGGCCCGGAGCCGGATGCCAAAGGGCCTCACCTCCCCTGGTTGGAGTAGCCTACCCTCGCCCGACTCGGCCTCGGACACCCGGCCCAACAGTCCGCAATTCGCCGGCTCGATACCCGTGACGTACAGCCCTTCACCGAGCATCCGCCAGTGCCACAGGCGAGGCAGGCGGCGGCGATCGTACGTTACTGCCACCCCAAGCCCGCCGGTCAGTGCGTGCTCCGGATTGATCACCGCCACAGTGACCTCGTCGCCGGAGTGGGGGTCGAGGTGATGCTCAAAGACTTCGACTCCGGCATCGGCGGCAGGAGCGTGGAACGTGGCGTGCTTGGCCTCCCCCCCCCGGGAGCTGGCGTCCCAACCCTCCACCCTGATAGCCGGCGAGATCAGCTGCGATGTCGGCGCGACCACGGGATGGCCGAGGTTCACGTGGTACAGGATGTAAATCGGCGCCGCTGAATAGCCCCGGTTCTCGATCTCATCCTCGACCTCGATCACCGGGTCGTCCACTCGGAACGTGATCCGCCGATGCAGCACTATGTCCACGCCATAGACCGTGGTTTCACGAACGGCCCCGGCGACGACTACTGCGATGCCCTTACGGTCCTCGATCACGGCCGTCGACACGTTGCCGGCAGGCAGGTTGGACAGTCGGCCGTGCAGGCCATGCGACTCACTCCCATCCTGCACGGACGAGCCAACGTTCTGGAGGCCGGCCGTGAACATCAGGCCGCCGTGGAAAGAGCGCAGCCACACGTCATCCCGGTAGTACGAGGGATGAACGATGCCGGTTGGCGATTGCCAGCTGAGCGGGTAGCCGCCGTACCATGCAGGCCCGATGTCCAGGCCGCGATCGAGGAGGACGAGGGCGTGGATGCCTCCCGCCACCCGGACATCGACGGCGCGGACGGCGTCCTCAGAGCCGTCGACGAGGCGAATCAAGCGCGCGCTGGCGATTTGCGAGAGGTCCCCCAGCTCGGCCCGGCGCGGTGCCACGATCGTCACCTTTCCGGCAGCCAGGGCGGGGTGGCGTAGTGGTCCCAGGCGGCGCCCTTGCCCGCATCCACAGCTAAGGCTGACCCGGTGATGCCTGTGGCCAGTGGCGACACGAGGAAGGCGATCGCCGAGGCTACGTCGCGCGGCGAGAGGATCCGCCCGAGCGGATGCTTAGCCGCATATGACGCGAGCACCGCGTCGCCGTCTGGCAGCGTGGCGAGCCGGCCCTCGAGGAGCGGAGTGAGCGTGACACTGGGGCAGACCGCGTTGACGGTGATCCTCTCGCGCGCGACGTCCAGAGCCGCGGCCCTAGCCAGGTTTAAGAGCGCGCCCTTCGATGTGCAGTAGGACGCCATGCCCGGTTCCGCCTGCAGGCCATCCAAGCTTGACAGGACGATGATCGCCCCGTGCCCGCGTCGACGCATATGCGGGATCGCCTCCCGGATGACGAGGAACGAACCCCGCACGTTGACCGCCATGACCCTATCGAAGTGGTCCACACTCGTGGTGTCGATCGGTTGATAGTCCCCTAGGATCCCGGCGCAAGCGACCGCGATGTCCAGATCGCCGAGTTCCTCACGGGCAGCGTCGAAGGCGCGGCGCACGTCGCTTTCGTCAGCGGCGTCGCCGGCGATCGCCACGGCTGTCCGGCCCGTCCCGCGAACCCGATCGGCAGCCGCCTCGGCTGAAGCCGCATTCACGTCGAGAATCGCCACATCAACGCCGAGGTCCGCCAATGTCAACACCGTCTCCAGGCCGATCCCCGAGCCGCCGCCGGTCACCAGTCCTGCCGATCCCGTGAGGTCGAGGCCGGGGAAGGCCGTTCGCGTGACCGTCATCCGATCCGTCCTTGGGTCAGTGCCTGGCCCGGCCGTCCCAGCTCGATCCGCCACAACGCGCCGCCGTATGACGCATCCGAGCTGTCAGCCGGAGTGCCCGAGTCGGTAAGGTACAGGTCCTCTCCATCGAAGGCGCAATTCGTGGGCCCGCCGCCGACGCGGATGAAATCCTCGACGGAGCCGTCGGAAGCGAGGACATGGATGCCTTTACCCACGATATCCGTAACGTAGAGGCGCCCGTCGGCGCCGATCTTGAGGCCGTCGAGGATGGGGTTCGCGCCGGGCATCCGGCCGAGGTCCTCGATGGAGCCGTTCGGACGCCGGCGTCGGACATGTCCGGTATAGGACTCATCCCAGACGATCGTGCCATCGTCGTAGACTGCGATCCCGTTCGGAAATACCGGCGTGCCAAAGGCGATCACGATGTGTCCTTGGCCGGAGGGATCCAGGGAGTGGATGTAACTCGGCTGGGGTGCCTTGGGGTCATAGGCTCCGGGATCGGTGAAGTAGAGCCACCCGTCAGGCCCGAAGACCAGGTCGTTCGGGCCGTTCAGAGGGATTCCCTCGATCTCGGTGGCCACGATCTCGGCTCTTGATCCTTCGCGATCGACGCGCTGGATGGACGGCTTCGTCATTTCGGGGGCTCGCCACGGGCCGACAGTCCCGCCGTTCTGGCATACGAAGAGCGCACCCTCCGCCCCAAGGACGCTCGAGTTCGGAGCGCCTGCCGTGTACGCGAACGGTGCGACGCCATCTGGGCTCCAGACGGTCAGCTGGCTACGGTAGCTCTCGACGAAGACGACACGCCCGTCGGGCAGGACCGTCGGTCCCTCAGGCCAGCCGAGTCCGTCAATGAGCTTTGTCGTTCGCATGTAGCCTCCGTTCAAGGCCGGTCATCGGACGGCGCCTGCCGTGATGCCGCGCACGATGTAGCGCTGAATGAATAGGGAGAACACAAAGATCGGAACGACCGTGACGATTCCGACGGTGGCCGCGATGTTCCAGTCAATGGGCCGCTGGGCGCTCACCAGGGTCGCGGCGCCAAGGGTGACGGTCTGGAGATCGCGCGAGTTGACGACATAGAGGGCGACGAGGAACTCGTTCCAGATGAAGATCGCCCCGAAGATCGCGGCCACGATGATGCCCGGCCGTGCCAGGGGCAGCAGCACCCGCCACAGGACCTCGATCCGTCCGCAGCCATCTACCAGGGCCGCGTCGTCGATCTCGCGAGGGATCTCGTCGAGGAAGCCGATCATGATCCAGACGATGAGCGGCAGAGTGAACGCCACGTACGGCAGGATCAACCCGGGATAGCTATCGCTCAGACCGATGGTCCGAATCATGAGGAAGATCGGGATGGCCACGGCCACGGGCGGCATGAAGCGGAAGCTCAGGATGGTGGAAGCCCAGGTGTCGGCGCCCCGGAACCGGAGCCTAGAGAAGGCGTAGGCAGCCGGCACGGCGATGATCAGCGAGACCAAGGTGGCGATCCCGACCACGAGAACCGAGTTGAGCGCGAACCCCAGCATGCCCTGAGCCTCGATCACCTCCCGGTAGTTGCGTGCCACCACATCCCAGTCAAAGTCCAGGTCGGGGGGGACCTCGGCAAGGATCTCGATGCGGCGCTTGCCCGACAACAAGAGCAGGTACACGAACGGCGCAAAGCCAACGATGGCGACAATAACCAAGAGGAAATACGCTACCAAACGCTCAAGGCGGCGACTCACAGCGCATCCGCCCGCCGCACCCGCACCCGACGCAGGAGCAGGGTCGTCGCCAAGATGAGGGCGATTACCATCACGTACGATGTGGCAGCTGCGTAGCCATAGTTCTGGAACTGGAACCCGTTCTGGAACGCGAGAAAGCTCAGGGTCGTCGTAGAGCGGGCGGGACCTCCATATGAAAGACCGTAGACCAGGTCAAACGACCGGAATGCGTCGATGGCGCGAAAGATCGCCGCGAACGTGATAGCCGGCAACAGAAGCGGAATCGTTATGTGCGACAGCATTCCCCTTCGCCCGGCGCCATCAACTTCAGCCGCCTCGAAGATGTCACGTGGCAGTGCCTGGAGCCTCGCGAACACGATCAGGAAGACAAAAGGCGTCCACTGCCACACGTCAACGAGGACAACGGTACGGATAGCCCACTCGGTCGAACCCAGCCAGTTGGGCGAATCGATACCTACCGTCTCAAGGGCCCAGTTCACGATTCCCCAGTCCGGGTTCAGCAGGGCTCGCCACATGACACCGACGACTATGGGAGTGAGCAGCATTGGCAGGATGAGCACGCCCCGGACCAGCCACGAACCGCGCAGATGAAGGTTGAAGAAGAGTGCGAGAGCCGTCCCAAGAACCACTTGGATAGACACCGCGGCTGACACCATAACGGCGGTGTTGACGGCAGCATTCCAGAAGAACTGGTCGGCCAGCAAGTCGGCGTAGTTAGCCAAGCCGACCCAGTCGCCACTCGAATCGGCGGCACCAAGATCCGTGAAGGAGATGCGGAGGCTGTAAAGCAGCGGAAAGAGCGAGAACGCAGTCAGGTAGAGGACGCATGGACCGAGCAACAACGCGACGTCGCGCGACGGCAGGAACCGATGTCCTCGCCATCGACCGGCTCGTTCCATCTGCGCCACAGTCCCGCTTGGGCCGTCGACATCCCGCGCCGTTCCCGCCCAGGGTCAGGCGAGGACGTCCGCCTTGCGCAGAATGTCCTCCCATTGGGTCTGGACGTTGGCACACGCGGTCACAGCGTCCTGACCGCCGATAAGCGCCTTGTTGAACTCGATGTTCATCACATCGTTCATCGCAAAGAAGTCGTTCAGGATCGTCGTCTCTATCGGCTGCGCGTTGGCGTTCGCCTCCCCGGCGACCGGCAGATATGGGTACTGGGAAACGAGATCGGGGTCTACGTATGTCGAGTCACGGCTGGCGTCGATCTGATACGCCTCCACGAAATACTTGTTCATGTCCTTGCTCGTTATCCAGGCCAATGCCCGCCAGGCGGCGGGCTTCTTGGCCGGCTCCAGGTTCTTGGGGATGCCCACGCCCCAGCCTCCCAAGATAGCGCGTGACGTTTGGCCGGAAGCGGCTGGTACGGGAGTCACACCCGTGACATCGGCTACCAGAGAGTTGTCCCGATTGAAGACGGGGCCGGCGATCGTCGACCAAAAGATCATCTGAGCGATCTTGCCCGTCGAGAAGGCATCGACATTCTCGGCGAACCCATAGGTCGTCACGTTCTCCGGTGCGAACGGGAGCAGGTCGATGAGCATCTGGAGCGCGCCGACCGCTTCGGGGCTGTTGAGATTAGGCCGGAAGTCTTTGGTTGCTGGACTGCCGGTCATCAACTCGCCACCGGTCGTGATGAACCGGGTGTACCAGTCGACGGTCGCTAGCGAGAAATCGTTCGCGCCGATAAAACTGCAACCCGCGACCTCGTCCGTATGGAGCGCCTCGGCAGCAGCCTTGAACTCATCCCACGTCTTCGCGGGCTCGAGACCGGCCGCATCGAACAAGTCCTTACGGTAGAAGTACACGACGGATCCGCTGTGCAGGCCTGGGATGCCGTACACGTCCGAGCCGACACCCAGCTCTTGGTTCTCCAAGTCGTAGATCCCGACATTCCTCAGATTGCTTTCGGCGAAGTCCTCGAAGTCCCAGGCCGGATCGGTCTCGGCCGGATCATCGATGTATGCATTGAGCTGCTCGAAGTAGCCACCGCCGACCTGCTGTGTGGTCAAGAAGCCTAGGTAGTTGATGATCTCGAACTCGGCTTGGTCAGCCTTGAGCACCTGAAGCGTCTTCTCGATCAGCGGGCCGAGGGCGGGCGAGGTGATCTCGAGCTCGATCCCGGTCTCTTCCTTGAGCTGGGCCACTTTGTCGCCGAGGGCTCTGTGATCGTTCTCGTCGCCGGTCATGAGGATGCGGACCTTCGTGCCGGCATACTTCATCGGATCGTAGGCGACACCGCCGGTGCTCGGGGGTGGTGTGCCGCCCGCGCTGGTGCTGGGGGCCGGTGTGGCGCCAGCACCGGTTCTGCCTGCCGCTGACGGGGCGGTGCTGGCTCCGGGGGCGGGACTGCATGCCGCGACGATCGCCGCGATCGCAGCCCCGGACAGACCCAACGCCGATGTCCGGGCGATGAAGGTTCGTCGGGAGACCCGACCCTCCATGAGGCTGCGGATCGAGTCGGCGATGTAGTCCCCGGCTACCACCCTTGGGTCGACCTCAGGATCCTTCGCCATGGTCATCCTCCTCACGTGAGCCCGAACGATGCGTGCAACGTGGCTGCGCCGTCGGGCACGATAGCCAGCCCTGACGAAGATGTCAACAATCCTTTGTTCAGCAGCTGTTAGGAGGGTGAGCACCGTGCTCAGAAGCGTCATCACGATTAGCTGTCCTGTGCCATCGACCGTCCGGCCGCGATCAACCCCGCTGCTTGTGAGATGGCGCCCAGCGCTGGTCGCAGACCCGCACGATGACGTGGCCCTGCTGATTCCGGCCCTCGATGACCCGCCCCACGAGCCCGCCGTGGCCGTCCTCGTCGGGGGTCGCCACCTCGACGAGGGACCTCGCCGTGATCGTGTCGCCGGCCACGACCGTCGCGGTCAAGGCGATCCGCGACCAGCCGTGCGGCAAGGCCCGCACCGCATCAAGCTGACGTCCGACGGCTGGTTCCGCGAGGCCGATGACCACCGCGGCCGTGAGCGCGCCGAGCACCAGCGTCTGACCGAAGGGACCCTCCGCCGCCCGGTGCATGTCCCCGTGCACATCGCTCGCGTTGTCCGTCAACCAGGCCAGTCGCGGATGCTCATCTGCTGTCACCGTCCGCCCGCCCGGATGTGTGATCGTCCTCCCCGGGATCGCGTCCTCGAACCACCAACCTCGCTGGGCGGCCGTCAGCGAGTCGCTCATAGTCCCGCCAGGATGCCTGACGGGTCATCGTGGGGCTGGCTCCGCGCCCAATCCGGGTCAACGAGGTGGCCGAAGCCTGGCGCCTCGGGCAGGGCGGCCATCCGGCCGTCCGGCAGGATCGTCGGCTGGGGCAGCGGATCATCCATCGGATGGACGCCAGTGAATGGGATGCCCCACTCGATCGGCCTATCTGTGTGACCGAGGCCGGCCAGGACCTGGCTGTGGACGTGGGGGAACATGTGTGGGGCGAACGCCAAGCCGGCCTCGAGCACCTGATCGATGATGCGCCGGCCCCTGGTGATGCCGCCCATGCAGGTCAGGTCCACGCGGATGACGTCGACGGCGCCGGCTGCGATCAGGGCTTCGGGGTAGTAGATCCCACCTTGTTCGTCGCCCATCGCGATGGGCACGTCGATCCGATCGCGGAGGCGCCGCAGGATGCCGGCATCGCCCGGTGGGAAGACGTCCTCGAACCAGCCGAGGCGCACATCCGGGATCGACTCGATGAAGGTGGCGGCTGCTTCCACTCCCTCGTATACCCACGCCGCGTCCAGGCCCAACCAGGCATCTGGGGCGGCCACGCGGGCCGCGCGCAATCGGCTGGCTGTCCGCTCGGGACTGGCCGCGATGGGGGCCTTGAAGCGGCGCCAGCCGCCCGCATACAGCTCGGCGGTCTGGGCGCCGGTCTCCTCCGGTCCCAGCGTCGGCGGGTAACCGATGATCGCGGTGGCCGGCATCGGGGCATCGCGCCCGCCAAGGAGATCGGCGATGGACCGGTCGGCCAGCTTGCCCGCGGCATCCCAGCAGGCCAGGTCGACGATGGACAGCGCGCGGAGCCCGATCCCGGCAGCGTGCGATGCCAGGCTCCGTCGCCACGCGATCGTGAAGGTCCGCTCGCGTTCCTCCACTGCGGTCCCGATATAGACGCGCGCGATGGTCTTACGGATCTGCTCGGCGACCGCACCATCCCGTGTCAGGGTGTAGCTGTAGCCCTCCGGTCCCGTGTCTGTTCGCACTCGCACGAGAGCGAATTCCCGAGTATGCATGATCCACTCGCCGAAGATCACGGGCGCCGGTAGTCGAGCCTGGATGGTCACGACATCGACCGCCGTGATCGTCGCGCTCACGCTGCCACGTCCTGACGCCGATGGCTCGCGGCGCGTCGCTGGACCGCACCGCCAAGGTCGCTGCCCAACGTCACCGGTCGGCGCCCGCACTGCTGGCCCACGCCCCCTGGGCCATGAATCCACCGTCGACCGAAAGGTACTCCCCCGTGATGAAGCTGGCTCGATCGCTGGCCAGGAATAGCACCGCTTCGGCGATGTCCTCCGGCTGACCGAGGCGACCGAGCGGGTGGAACGAGCCGAAACGCCGCAGGGTCGAGTCCAGGTCGCCACCCTCCGCGCGAGCTGCTGCCCGAACGAGCTCGGAGTCGATGGTTCCGGGACAGATAGCCACGACCCGGATGCCCTCGGGTGCGTAGTCGAGTGCCATGTTCCTCGTCAGCGACAGCATGCCGCCCTTGCTCGCGGCATAGGCCGGGACACGAGGCATCGACTGAAGCCCTTGGACGCTCGCGATATTGACTACGCAGCCCCGCCCTGAGCGACGGATGAGCGGGATGGCGTACTTCGACATGAGGAAGGCGCCCTTCAGGTTCACGCCCACGATCCGGTCCCAGACGTGCTCGGGCATCTGGTCGACAGGGTAGTAACAGTCCAACGGCTGGATGCCGGCGTTGTTCACGAGAACATCGAGGCGGCCGAAAGCCTCGCCAGTCTCGGCGACCATCCGCTCCGCGTCGGCGGCGATCGAGACATCGCCGATGGCCGCGATGGCCTTGCCTCCTCGCGAGCGCAAGGCTTCTGCGAGTTCACCCGACGCCGGTTCGTTCACGTCCCCCACGGCTACCATCGCCCCCGCCCGGGAGAACGCTTCGACGAGGCCCTTGCCGATGCCCAGCGCGCCGCCAGTGACCAAGACGGCCCGGCCGCCGTACTCAGACATGGTCCTCCTCCTGGTCAGCCGCCGAGTTGCTCGGCGGTCGGATAGAACAGCGGCACCCCCACCAGCCCCTCGACCCGAAACGCAGTCACATGCCACCGTTCGGGACGGCGATCCGGTCGAGCTGTGGACCATAGAACACACAGGCGAGTGCTTTGCCTTCCGGATCGTGCGCGAGGACCTGGAGGCCCAGGTCCGCTCGCCAGCGCAGGATCATGTCCAGTCGATAGCAGGCGATGACGGCGGATCCGTCCGTCGTGAGCGCGATGCCATCCGGTACGGCACCCGACAGCTCCGCCAGGATTTCGCGCTCACCAGCGCTTCCATCAGGAGCGATGGGGAACCTGATCAGACGTCCCGGCGTGCTTTCGAGCACCCAATAGCTCACGCCCATCGGGTGACACCGCGAGCCCATTGCGAAGGTCGACCGTAGCCGCCGTCCACAGCTCGGTCTTTCCGCGGCGCATGACGTGTATCCGGCCATCCCGCTGCTTCCAGGCTCAGAGTCGGAGACGGAGTAGCTCCCGTCGGGTCGGAAGGCACCCCAGTTGGGGGTACTGACGGGATCGTCCTGGTTCCCTGGTGGAGACGACCTTGACCTCGTTCGTGGACGGCGTCCAGCGAAGGACCGCACGTCTGACCGGGTCGCAGGCATAGATACGACCGTTCGCGTCGGCCGGCAATCCCAGGGTCCAGCCGCCTGTCGTGGCGACCTCGGTGACGGTCCCATCACCGTTGACTCGATAGATTGCCCCGCCTCTCCGCTCACGTAGAGCGTGCCGTCCGGGGTCAGGCAGATTCCCTCGGCATGATCGACCCCGGAAGCGATAGTCTCGAGCGCGTCGACGCCGATCCGTGGCTGCATCCTCAGCAGGTTCATGGCGCCCTCCCTGCGGGACCTGCCAGCGACCGGCACCGAGAGATTGTCATCAGGACGATCCTTTTGTCAAGATGGGTGGATGGTCGAGTAAGGATCCTACCTTCTGCCCTCCGCGGCGGCCGGTCGGGCAGCCCTGGTGCGTCCGGCGTGCCAAGCAGCGGAGGAAGGGGAAGCTCGGCGGCCAGTGGCCCGCCAGCCGGGTCGCTGCGTGCCGTTCCTCCCTCATTAGCTGTGTTCGGGAATCACAGCTAGTAGCATGGCGCTACTTCCGGCCGGCGTGACGGCTGGCCGGCGAGGGGAGTCGTCGGGCGCCACGATGCGGGACGCTCAGCGGCGCGGAGACGGGTGGAAAGGAGTGGGCGATCTCGACGCACGCGATCAGCAGGACCAGCTCGCCCTCGGAGACCCCCTTGCTCGAGGTGCGCGACCTCAGCACGCGATTCACGACGCGCGCGGGGACCGTCCACGCCGTGGATGAGGTCAGCTTCGAGATCCGGGCCGGTGAGACACTCGGGCTGGTGGGCGAGTCGGGCTGCGGCAAGAGCGTGACCGCTCTCTCCATCCTTCGACTCGTGCCCGAGCCCGCCGGACGGATCGTGGCCGGCCGGATCATGTTCGATGGGGAGAACCTGCTCGATCTCTCGAGGGAGGAGATGCGACGGGTGCGGGGCGGTCGCATCGGCATGATCTTCCAGGATCCGATGACCAGTCTGAACCCGGTCCACACGGTCGGCGACCAGATCGCGGAGTCAAGCCGCATCCATCTCGGACACGGGCCGCGGGCTGCTCGACGGCGCGCGGTCGAACTGCTAAGTGCCGTGGGCATCCCCCGCGCCGCAGATCGGGCGGACGACTACCCGCATCAATTCAGCGGGGGCATGCGGCAGCGCGTCATGATCGCCATCGCGCTGGCCTGCGATCCGCTGCTGCTCCTGGCAGATGAGCCCACGACCGCGCTGGACGTGACCATCCAGGCGCAGATCCTGGAGTTGATCCGATCCCTCTCCTCCGAGCGCGGGATGGCGGTGATGCTCATCACCCATGACCTGGGGATCGCCGCGGGGATGTGCGACCGGATCAACGTGATGTATGGCGGCCGCATCGTCGAGACAGGACCCGTGGAGACGATGTTCGACCGGCCCAAGATGCCCTACACCTGGGGGCTGATGGACTCGATCCCCGGGCTCACCGTGGAGAGTGGCGCCGACCTTCGCGTCATCGAGGGTATGCCGCCCGACCTCGTCGACCCAGTAGCGCAGTGTCGCTTCGTCCCGCGCTGCCGCCACGCACGGGACATCTGCGCCGACCGCGAACCGCAGCTCAGCGCTCGCGCAGAGCCGCAGCACTTGGCCCGCTGCTGGGCTACCGAGGCGGACGGATGGCTCGCGTGACGGCGGTAGAGGCGCCCGGAAGAGCGGCTCGCACGGAGGGAGCCCGCGCCGCCGCGCTCGTCGAGGTCGACGATCTGAAGGTGCACTTCCCCGTCTTCGGGGGCCTCCTGGGACGCAGACGCGGAACGATCCGGGCGGTCGATGGCGTCAGTCTGCGCATCCGGCCAGGCGAGACCCTGGGCCTGGTGGGTGAGTCCGGATCGGGCAAGACCACCTTGGGCATGGCCATCATGCGCCTCGTCGAGCCCACGGCGGGGGAGATCCGTTTCGACGGCCAGCCCACCTCGCGACTGAAGGGCGCGGCGCTGCGCGGCGTGCGCAGCCGGATGCAGATCGTGCTCCAGGACCCCTACAGCTCACTCGATCCGCACCTCCGCGTCGACGCCATCATCGGTGAGGCGCTGGACATCCACAGGATCGCCCCGGGCGCCGCTCGATCCGGTCGGATCGCTGAGCTGCTCGGGCTGGTGGGCCTTGACCCGCGCTACGCGCGCCGCTACCCGCACGCCTTCTCCGGGGGGCAGCGACAGCGCATCGGCATCGCCCGGGCCTTGGCCGTGGAGCCTGAGTTCATCGTCTGTGACGAGCCCATCAGCGCCCTCGACGTCTCCATCCAGGCGCAGATCATCAACCTCCTGCTCCGCCTGCGACGGGAGCTTGGACTGACATACCTCTTCATCGCCCACGATCTCTCGGTGGTGCGGCACATCAGTGACCGGGTCGGAGTCATGTACCTCGGCAAGCTGGTCGAGCTGGGCCCGTCGGCCGGCATCTACGCCCGCTCCGGTCATCCCTATACGCGCGCCCTGCTGTCGGCCGTGCCCATCGCCCACCCGCGCCTCGAACGCAAGCGGCGCCGGGTCATCCTGAAGGGCGACGTGCCGTCGCCGGCGGATCCGCCCTCGGGTTGCCGCTTTCATACGCGCTGCTGGTTGTACGAGCGACTCGGCTCTCCTGAGCGCTGTCGCGACGAGGAACCGGCCATGCGCGCCATCGCCGACGATCATCTGGCAGCATGCCACTTCGCGACCGAGGCACTGGCCAGCGATGTGGGGGCGATCGAGGACGGCGCCCCAGCTATCAGCATGGCCGCGCCCCCAGCCGGAGGACGGCTGATCTGATGCCACCAAGCAGTAGCCATCAAAGACAGAGGAGGAGGGTGATCATGGTCCACCGTCCATCCGTGCGGCGCCTCGCGCTGGCCGCCGGCGTCATCTCATCGCTCGCGTGGCTTGCCGCCTGCGGCCAGTCCGGTGCCGCGCCCACGACGTCCCCCGGCGTGCCGGCCGGCAGCGGTCCGGCCGGCAGCGGTCCAGCCGCCAGCGGCAGCGCCGATCCCGGCAGCGCGGGCGCCGTGGATCAGATCCGGGCCGGCATCATCGGCGATGAGTCGACGCTCACTCCATATACCTATGTGACCGGCTTCCCGGGCTGGAACCTGCTCATGCTGCAGTACGACTCCCTTCTCCAATTCGACGTGAACGGCGAGGTCCAGCCGTGGCTGGCCAGCGAGTACGCGGTCAGCGACGACGGCTTGACCTACACCGTGGATCTGGTGTCCGACGTGACCTGGAGCGACGGCGAGCCCCTCACACCGGACGACGTGAGGTTCACGATCGACTACTTCCTGGCGAACACCCACAGCCGCTTCACGACCAATCTGGCCAGCGTCAGCGAGGTCGAAGTGACCGGCGACAGCCAGGTCACGATCACCCTGGAGGACCCGAACCCCGCATTTGCGGTTGGCGCCTTGGCCGACATCCCGATCATCCCGCAGCATGTCTGGGAAGCGGTCGACAACCCTGACGAGGCGACCTTCGAGGGCCTCACCAATGTCGGCACCGGACCGTACCAGCTGGTCGAGTACACACCCGATCAGTCGTACCGCTTCGAGGCCAATCCCGACTACTTCCGCGGCGTGCCACAGGCTGATGAGCTGATCCTGGTGCAGTACGCCGACGAGGCGGGACTGGTCGCTGCCCTTCGGACCGACGCCATCGACGTCACCTTCCGGACCATCTCCCCTGAGCAGGTGCGAGCGCTCGAGTCGGTCGAGGGAGTGGAGGTCGCGCAGGGTCCCGAGTTCAGCACGCAGATGCTGTACTACGACGTCACCAAGCCACCCTTCGATCAGCTGCCAGTCCGGCAGGCCATCTCCCTCGCCATCGACCGCCAGGATCTGCTGGACACGGTCTTCCTGGGAGCGGCGACGTTGGGCAACGCCGGCTGGACGCACCCCGACTCGCCCGCGTTCAACGACGCGGTCGAGACCCGGACCGATGTCGACGAGGCCAACGCCATACTCGACGAGGCAAGCATCACCGATTCCGACGGCGATGGGATCCGCGAGTTCGACGGTCAACCGCTCAGTCCCGAGCTCCTGGCACCGAGCGACAACCCCCTCCGTCTGCGCATGGCTGAGCTCATCAAGGAGATGCTGCTCCAGGTCGGCTTCGACGTGACCGTCACCTCTCTTGAGCGCGAGACGCTCGTCAACCAGGTCTGGCCCGACTTCGATGTCGCCAACGGGCGGGACTACGAGATGTCCATGTTCGGCTGGTCAGCGCCCGTCCAGGTGGACCCCTCAGAGATCACGTCGCTCCTGCACTCCGATCCGGCCATCGGTTCCATCAACATCTCGGGGTTCGCCGATGCCGAGGCCGATGAGATCGCCGACCAGCTCCGGGTGGAACAGGACGAGGCGACGCGACAGGAGCTGCTCGATCAGCTTCAGGTCATCACCGCCGAGCGGCTGCCCTTCGTCATGCTGCTCTACGGTGACGGCGCGTATGGCTATCGGTCGGATGTGTATGCGGACTGGACCTTCATCACGGGACAGGGCATCGTGACCAAGCTGTCCCTCTTGGCGGCCGACGCGCGGCCGTAGCAGCGGTGCCACGGACCTCCGTCGCGTGCGCTGGTGGCGGGCCCTCGCCAGCCACCAGCGGTTGACCGACGGGCACGCTCATGCGCAGCCAGGGGCAAGGCAGCAAGCTCTTCCAGTACGCGCTGGTGCTCTTCATCGCCATCACGCTGAATTTCATCCTGCCCCGCCTGATGCCCGGCAATCCGCTCGCCCTCCTGGCCGGGGCGGATGTGGGGCTGCTGACCCCGGAGCAGCGGGCGGCGGTCGTGGAACGTTCGGGCCTCGACCAGCCGATGCTCAGCCAGTACGCGAGCTATCTGGGAGACCTGGCACGGGGCGACCTGGGCTACTCGTTCCGGCAGAACCGGCCCATCGTGGACATGATCGTGGAGCGCCTGCCGTGGACGCTGCTGCTGGCCGGCAGTTCGCTGCTCTTCTCGGCGGTGGCAGGCATCGCGCTCGGCGCGCTGTCAGCCTGGCGCCGTGGGCGAGCATCGGATGTCGGGATGCTGGGCACGATGATCGCCCTGGATTCCCTGCCCTCCTTCTGGCTGGGAATGCTGTTCGTATCGCTGTTCGCCGTGCAGTTGGGGGTCCTGCCCTCGTCCGGCGCCATCACCGCGGCGTCCTCGCTGGGAGGTATCGATCAGCTGATCGACATCGCCAGACACGCCACGCTGCCTGTCGTGACGCTCTCCCTGCTGAGCATCCCGGGTGTCTACCTGACGATGCGCTATTCGATGCTGAGCATCCTGGGTGAGGACTTCATACGCACGGCACGCTCCAAGGGCGTCAACGAGCGTGGCGTCCTGTTCCGGCACGTGGTGCGCAACGCGCTGGCTCCGGTCGTCACGGTCCTCGCCCTGCGGCTCGGTTTCGCCTTCGGCGGGACCGTGGTCATCGAGACCGTATTCTCCTATCCCGGTCTGGGCCGGCTCGTCTTCGAGGCGGTCAGCGGTCGCGACTACCCGGTGATGCAGGCGACCTTCCTGGTGCTAACCGTAGCCGTGCTGCTGAGCAACCTGCTGGCCGACTTCCTGTACCCGCGCCTCGACCCACGGGCTCGCACGGCATGACCGGCAGTGGTATCCCGCTGCCTGAGGGCGCCCAGGTCAGCGCGCCCATCGAAGCGACCGGTACCTGGCGCCAGCGCCTGATCGGCGTCCGCGCCGACTCGACCTTCTTCATCGGCCTGATCGGACTGCTACTGGTCTCCGGCCTGATCCTGACGGCCGTGCTGGCGCCGCTCCTGGCCCCGTACGATCCGACCGAGCGTGTCGGGCTGCCGTTCATGCCGCCCAGCGCCGCGCACCCGCTGGGCACCAACGACATCGGCCAGGACCTGGCCAGCGAGCTGATCTACGGCACGCGTGTGTCGTTGACGGTGGGCATCGTGGCGGCAGCGGTGGCCATGGTCATCGGCACAGCGGTGGGCGTCCTGGCTGGCTTCTATCCGCGTCTCGTCGGCAGCCTGCTGATGCGCTTCGTCGACGTGCTGCTCATCATCCCCTTCCTGCCGCTGCTGATCATCCTGGCCGCCTATCTGGGACGCAGCCTCTTCAACACGATCCTCATCATCGGCATCCTCATCTGGGCCGGCACCGCGCGAGTCATCCGCTCCCAGGTACTGAGCCTGGCGCATCGGGACTACGTCACGGCCGCCCGGGCGCTGGGAGCCAGCGATGCGCGGATCATCAGCCGCCACATCCTGCCTCGCGTGCTGCTCCTGGGTATCAGTCAGTTCGTGCAGGCGACCAGCGGCGCGATCCTGCTGGAAGCGTCGCTCAGCTTCCTCGGCCTGGGCGATCCGCTGCAGAAGAGCTGGGGCTCGATCCTCTACTGGGCGCAGGTGCGCGGCGCCTTTTTGACCGACGCCTGGCTGTGGTGGGTCGTGCCGCCGGGCCTGATGATCGGCGCGGCGGCGCTGGGCTTCGCGCTCATGGGCTTCGCCCTGGAGCACCGCATCAACCCCCAGCTCCAGGCGACGCGCTGATCGCCCGGATCCGGTCGCGTTCGCGGTCGCGGTCGGTAGCCTTGCCTATCCTCCGGACACGGCCGGGATGACGTGGACGACCTCTCCGTCCTGCACGGCGGTCGAGAGAGCCGCCTGCTGGCCAGCCACGAAGACGTTGAGATGTCGACGGAGGGCCATTCCATCGCACAGCCGATCTCGTAGTCCGGGCACGCGCCTTTCGAGGTCATCGATCAGCTCCGTGACGGTACTCCCGGTCGCATCGCATCGAAGCGGCGTGCCGGGAAACAGCGCGGTCAGCGAGCGCGGCAGCACGACCGTGACCGTCGGCCCGTCCATCTCGGCTGTCATCGATCGAGCACCATGGCTTCGACCGACCAGATGGACGGCAACTGGTCGGCGATGAGCCGCCACGATCGACCCTCGTCGTCGCTGCCATAAAGCTGCCCGGTGCTGGTCCCGAAGTAGACACCGACAGGATCGAGTCGATCGACCGCCATCGCCTCGCGCAGCACACCGACATAGGCGTCGCGCTGCGGCAGCCCGTCGCCGGCACGGATCCAGCTGTCTCCCCCGTCGTGGGTCCGCCAGACGGCCGCGCTGCCGTCAGGGACGTAGCGCCCCGTGTCGTCACCGTTGAGAGGGACGGTCCAGACCGTCTGCGGGTCGCGCGGATGGGCGGCCATCGGAAAGCCGAACTGACTCGGCAGGCCAGCCGTGATCTCCTGCCACTGGCGGCCGCCGTCGGTCGATCGATAGACGCCGCAATGGTTCTGCTGATAGAGGTGCTCGCCACCGTCCGCCGCCATGACCAGCTTGTGGACGCACTGCCCGAACTCGGGTGGCGGACCGGGCACGAAGTCGGCCCTGACGCCAGCGTTGCGCGTCTCCCAGGTCGACCCGCCGTCGCGCGTCTCGAACGTGCCGACCGCCGAGATCCCCACCCACACTCGGTCGGTGTCGGTCGGGTGCGGAACGATCGAGTGCAGGCAGAGGCCCCCGTTGCCCGGCTGCCAGTGCGGGCGCGTCGGGTGATTCGTCAGACCCTCGACGTGACGCCACGTGGCGCCCCCGTCCTCGCTCCGGAACAGGCCCGCTG
>Ga0136618_10000056_pt1 | contig 25734 bp, 26 predicted proteins | sample AntDrymUQ3302106_2_FD_104805 | JGI IMG/M metagenome (GOLD analysis project Ga0136618, IMG submission 104805) | Polar desert sand microbial communities from Dry Valleys, Antarctica - metaG UQ330 (21.06) | ecosystem: Environmental > Terrestrial > Soil > Desert | place: Antarctica: Dry Valley... | reverse complement strand
TCGCCGAGGAGGCCGCCGACCTCGTGCTGCGCTACGGCGGGTCGCTCTCCGGCGAGCATGGCGACGGCCAGTCCCGAGCGGAGCTGCTGCCGCGCATGTTCGGGGACGAGCTCGTCCAGGCCTTCGGCGAGTTCAAGGGCCTGTGGGACCCGCAGGGGAAGATGAACCCCGGCAAGGTCGTCGACCCCTATCGGCTCGACGAGAACCTTCGGCTGGGCCCGACCTACAACCCGATCCCGGTCACCACCCACTTCCAGTTCCCCACCGACGAGGGCGACTTCGGCAAGGCGGCGCTGCGCTGCGTGGGGGTGGGCCTGTGCCGGCGCACCGAGGGGGGCACGATGTGCCCCAGCTACATGGTCACCCGCGAGGAGAAGCACTCGACCCGCGGACGGGCGCGGATGCTCTTCGAGATGCTCCAGGGCGACGTGATCACCGGCGGCTGGCAGGACGAACAGGTCAAGGACGCCCTTGACCTGTGCCTGTCGTGCAAGGGCTGCAAGTCCGACTGCCCGGTGAACGTCGACATGGCCACCTACAAGGCCGAGTTCCTGTCGCACTACTACGAGGGCCATCGCCGGCCCCGGGCCGCCCACGCCATCGGGCAGATCCACCGCTGGGCCGGCTTGGCCAGCCGCATGCCTCGTCTGGCCAACCTCGGTGCCGGCCTCCCGGGCGTGCGATCGCTGGCCAAGCGCGCCGCCGGGGTGCACCAGAAGCGCGCCCTCCCGAAGTTCGCGACGACGACGTTCCGGGCCGCCTTCGGTGACCGACGGCCATCGACGGGCACCACGGGCCGACGCGTCATCCTCTGGCCCGACACGTTCAACGACGCCTTCAACCCCGCTGCCCTCCATGCGGCGGTGGAGGTCCTGGAGGCGGCCGGATTCGTCGTCGACATCCCCCGCGTGCGCCTCTGTTGCGGACGGCCCCTGTACGACTACGGGCTCCTCGACCAGGCCAAGGCCCTCCTGCGCCAGATCCTCGACGAGCTCGAAGACGACATCCTCGCCGGCGTCCCGATCGTCGGCATCGAGCCGAGCTGCGTCGCCGTGTTCCGCGACGAGCTGCGCAACCTGTTCCCCCACGACCAGAACGCCGAGCGGCTGTGTCGCCAGACGATGACCCTCGCCGAGCTGCTCGAACGCCACGCCCCCGACTGGCGCGTCCCCCGGCTCGAGGGCCGTCAGGCCGTCGTGCACGGCCACTGCCACCACCGGGCGATCATGGGGTTCGACAGCGAGGAGCGGCTCCTCGACCAGCTCGGCCTCGTCGTGGAGGTCCCCGACACCGGCTGCTGCGGCATGGCGGGCTCGTTCGGCTTCGAGGCCGACCACTACGACCTGTCGATCCAGGTCGGCGAGCAGAAGCTGCTCCCGGCGGTGCGGGACGCGGATGCGGACACCCTGCTCATCGCCGACGGGTTCAGCTGCCGCGAGCAGATCACCCAGGGCACGGGTCGGCGCGCCCTCCACATCGCTGAGGTGGCGGCCATGGCACTGCGGGATGGCACGCCATGACCACGAGCACCAACACTCCGATGGGGGAGACCCGATGAAGAAGATCGCATCCGAGCTGCTCGTCGAACGCCTCATCGACTGGGGCGTCGACACCGTGTTCGGGCTGCCCGGCGACGGCATCAACGGGCTCATGGAGGGCTTCCGGCGCCACCAGGATCGCATCCGCTTCGTGCTCGTCCACCATGAGGAGGCCGCCGCCTTCATGGCCTGCGGCTACGCCAAGAGCACCGGCCGGCTCGGGGTGTGCGTGGCCACGTCCGGGCCCGGCGGGCTCCACCTGCTCAACGGCCTCTACGACGCCAAGCTCGACCACGCTCCCGTGCTCGCCCTCACGGGGATGCAGGGCACCAAGCTGCTCGGCACCGGCTTCCAGCAGGAGGTCCACCTCGAGAAGGTGTTCGACGACGTCGCCGACTACAACGCCATGGTCCACGTGCCGGTGCAGATCCCGTCGCTGGTCGACTTCGCCGTCCGCAGCGCCCTGGCCAACCACAGCGTGTCGCACATCACCTTCCCCGTCGACATCCAGGAAGCCCCCGAGGACGCCGATCCCTGGGAGGGCGGGCTCGGCGCCGGCCGCACACCGGCCACCGCTCCCATCTTCATCGCCGCGCCGGGGGTCCCCCGCGCCGCCGACCTGCAGCGGGCCGCCACCGTGCTCAACGGGGCCAGCAAGATCGTCATGCTCGCCGGCGCCGGCGCCCTGCACGCTCGTGAGGAGGTGCTCGCCGTCGCCGACCGGCTGGCCAGTCCCATCGTGAAGACGCTCTCCGGCAAGGCCGTCGTGCCTGACGACCACGCCCTCACCACCGGTGGCATCGGCCTTCTCGGCACCCGCCCGTCGGAGGAGGCCATGGAGGGCTGCGACGCCATCTTCATGGTCGGCACCAGCTTCCCGTACACGGCCTTCCTGCCCGAGCCCGGGACGCCCTGCGTCCAGATCGACGCCGACCCCGTCCGAGCCGGGAACCGCATGCCCACCGACGTCCCCTTGGTGGGCGACGCCAAGGAGACCCTCCAGGCCCTCCTGCCGCTGCTCCAGGCGAAGGCCGACCGGTCGTTCCTCATGGAGGCGCAGGACGGCATGCGCGGCTGGCGGGAGGACATGACGGCTCTCGAGGACGAGACCCGGGATCCGATCCAACCTCAGTACCTGATGCGGGTCATCGACCGGCTGGCCAGCGACAACGCCATCCTGGCCGCCGACTCGGGCACCATCGCGACCTGGGCCGCCCGGCACTTCGACATCCGCGGGGATCGCCAGTTCTACCTCTCCGGCAACCTCGCCTCCATGGCGCCTGGCCTGCCGTACACGATCGCCGCCCAATGGGCCCATCCCGGACGCCAGTGCATCGCCTTCGTCGGCGACGGTGGGTTCGCCATGCTGATGGCCGAGTTCCTCACCGCCGCCCGCTACGGCCTGCCCATCAAGGTAGTGGTGTGCAACAACGGGCTGCTCGGCCAGATCATGTGGGAGCAGATGGCGCTCGGCTTTCCCGAGTACGCGGTGCGCTGGGAGCAGCAGGCGGACTTCGCGCCGTGGGCTGAGTCCTGCGGCGGGCTTGGCCTCCGGGTCGAGAAGGCCGCCGACGTGGAGGGAGCCGTGGCCGCCGCGCTCGCGCATCCGGGCCCGGCCCTGCTCGATGTCGTCGTGAACCCCGACGAGCCGCCGCTACCGGCCAAGATCACCTACCAGCAGGCCAAGGGCTTCGCCCAGTCGTTCCTCAGAGGCCAGCCCCGCCGGGCGTCGATCACCTCGACGTTGTTCCGCGACAAGATCCGGCAGCTCAAGGCATGAAGATCGAGGGCCTCGACGTCTCCGTGTTCACGGTCCCGACCGAGGAACCCGAATCCGACGGCACCCTCGATTGGGCCGAGACCACCGTGGTGGTGGTCGAGCCGTTGGCGGGGGGTATCCGCGGGCTGGGGTTCACCTACGGAGCGGCGGCATGCGCGCCGCTCATCCGCGACGTGCTTGAGGGCGCGGTGGTGGGTAGCGAGGCCATGGACGTCCCGGGGGCGTGGTCCGCCATGGTCAAAGCGATCCGAAACCAGGGTCGCCCGGGCATCGCCTCCATGGCCATCGCGGCGGTGGACACGGCGTTGTGGGATCTCAAGGCCCGCCTGCTGGACGTGTCCCTCGCCGGGCTGCTGGGCACCGTGCGCTCCGCTGTGCCGATCTACGGCAGCGGCGGGTTCACGTCGTGCTCGACCCCCCGCCTCATTCAGCAGCTGGCCGGATGGGTCCACGACGACGGGATCCCCAACGTCAAGATGAAGGTGGGTCGCGAACCGGGTGAGGACGCGGCACGGGTGCATGCTGTCCGGGACGCCATCGGCCCCGACGCCGAGCTGATGGTCGACGCCAACGGCGCCTACACCGCCAAGCAGGCCGTCCGGCTCGGCCGTTCCTTCGTCGAGCAGGACGTCTCCTGGTTCGAGGAGCCGGTCTCGTCCGACGACCTGGCCGGCCTCCGCACCGTGCGCGACCTCATCGACATCGACGTCGCGGCCGGCGAGTACGGCTACGACCTGGCCTACTTCGAGGCCATGGCCGCATCCGGCGGCGTCGACGTCCTCCAAGCCGACGTGTCTCGTTGCGCCGGCATCACCGAGTGGCTGCGGGTGGCCGCCGTAGCCGCAGCCCACGGCCTCGAGGTGTCCACCCACTGCGCCCAGTCCCTGCATGCCCACCCGGCCTGCGCCATCCCCAACCTCGCGCACGCCGAGTACTTCCACGACCACGCCCGCGTCGATCGACTGCTCTTCGACGGCGTGCTGGAGCCGCGCGACGGGATGCTCACGCCCGACCTCACCGGGCGCGGCATCGGCCTCGAGCTGAAGCGATCCGACGCCGAGCACTACCGACGGGCCGCATGAACCCCTGTCGACCGAGACAACGGAGGACCTGACATGAAGGTAGGAGATGTAGCGGGAGCACTGGGCAGGGGCTTGGTGGCCGGTGCGGTGGGCACGGCGGCCATGACCGTGTCCAGCACGATCGAGGCCAAGCTCCGCCAGCGGGAGGGGAGCACGGCGCCAGCCGATGCCGCTGGGAAGGTGCTCGGCATCCAACCCAGGGACCCGGATGGTGCCGCCCGCTTCGGGAACGCGGTGCACTGGGGGTATGGCACGGCGTGGGGAGGGTTCCGGGGTTTGCTCGCCGGCCTCGGCCTCCCGGGTCCGGTGGGATCGGTGGCCCACTTCGGGGCCGTGTGGGGCGGCGAGCTCGTCATGCTGCCTCGACTCGAGGTGGTGCCGCCGGTCAGCGAGTGGGGTTCGAAGGAGCTGGCCATCGACGCCTGGCACCACCTCGTCTACGCCACCGCCACGAGCCTCGCGTTCTCGGTGCTCGAGCGGCACAGCAGCGCCTGAGGATCGGCGACGGCGCAGCAGCGGGTGACAGCCAGAGATCCGGTCCTGGTGCTCTCCCCGACGGCTGTCGCGTTACAGCCGCGCCGAGCGTCGCCCTCCTGAGCGCGGATTGTTTCCGATCTGTTCGCGGTCTTGATGACACGGGCCGGGCCGTCGACGGACTGAACAGAAGGTCTGAGTTCCTGGCCTCCTCCCACGAAACGAGTGATCATGACGCGCACCCTGACAACGACATGGACCCGGTGGCCGACCGTCGTGGCGGTGGCCTCGGTGCTGGCCCTGGGAGCCGCCGCCTGTTCAGATTCGGACGGTGAGAGCGCCACCGATCCTCCGGAGACGACCGATGCTCCGCTGACGACCGAGGAGGGTCCGGACGCAGAGGGCGACGCTGCGTCGGCCACGAGCGCACCGGAAGGTGTCACGCTCGACGCGAGTCAGCAGACCATCACCAGCGCGCTCCGGGTGGATCTGACCCGAGACTTCGCCACGCTGCCCTTGTACGAGGGGACCGCCGGCGGTGAAACCGTCTGGTACGTCATCACCGATGTCTCTGACGCGGACATGGCGGCGGAGCTGGGGGTGAACCACTCGCCCAAGCTGGCGAACGCCGGCAGCAAATGTCCAGCCTGCGTGCAGGTGGTCGCCACTGACGATCCGATCCTCGGGCGTGCGCCGGTGGAGTTCCAAGGAGCTCCGGACTTTAGCCCTGAGCGAACGCTCGTCCCGTCGCCTGCGCCCTTTCCGGCCGAGTCGTTCACGCCGGGCGGCATCGCCGGCGCCGGCTACAGCCCCTTTGTGGCCCTCCCCACTGACGAGGTCGGCGATACGCCCATCGTCTTCAACGCGCCAATCGTCGCCACGGGCGACGGACCCTTCGACGTCACCACCCACGCGAACACCCACGATCGGACGCTCGGCATCGACACCGAGGAGATGACGGCCGACCTCCTCTTCGTCCGCGGCTTCGCCAACGGCCGGTCGATCTTCTACCTCAGCTTCGACTCTTCGGATGCCTTCACGGCAGCGGTGGAGCGGAGCACGTTCACACCGGCGCTGACCGACCTCGGCTTCGCCAACGGGGGTGGCGACGTCGACTCGGCCCGAGCATCCATCTTCACGTTCGCCAACGCGAAGGCGGGCCTCGAGGAGGCGGCGTCGGAGCGAGGAGCCTCCCAAGGCCCGGGTCGGTCGCAGGGGCTGACGCACGCACTCTCCCTTGACATCGTGGGGCGCGACGCCGCCATCGAGAACGCCGACGTGCTCGAAGCCCTCCGGACCGGCGCCGATGTCAGCAACATCTTCGACGTCTTCCCGACCAACGAGTCGGCCGCCGACCGGGCCGAGTACAGCCCGGCGTGGGACCTCCAGGTCGGCGTCTACAGCGACGCCGCCGTGGCGGCCGGTGACAACGGGCTCCAGACCGACGCCAACATGGTGCGCAGCCTCGCCGAACAAGGCATCGTGACCGCCCCTGGCGGCCTCCCGCTCGGCTCCGCCAACGTGGTGATCAACTGCCCGGCCCTGGGCTTCTTCGACGAGGCGCCAGTGGGGCCACGGGTCCCTGCTCTCGGAGGCTGAGCGAGGGACTCAGGTCGCGAAGCGGCCACTGTCATCGTGGGCCTTGCTCAGACGAGGTCCACGATGACCTTGACGTCCTCGGCGTCGCGTTCGAGCGCATCGGTCCACGAGTCCAGCGCCACTCGGCGGGTCACCAGCCCAGCCAGCCAACCGGGATCCGCATGCGTCAGCGCGTCGGTGGCCGCCTCGTAGTGGGCTCGGTTCGAGCTCACGGACCCGAAGATGACATCGTTCTGGAGGACGATCTGGCGGTTGGTCGCACCGACGTCCAGGTCGAGGTTGCGGCCCTCCGTCGACACGCCGGTGAGGCACACGATCCCCGATGGCGAGTTCCGCCCGATGACGTCGAGGACGAGCGATGGCACCCCGGTGCACTCTACGATCACGTCGGCCTCGGGCACCTCTGCCACTGCGGTGGTGTGGTACGTCGCGCCGAGGGCGGCGACGAGGTCTGGTTTGGGCCCGTCGACCACCTGGTCGAGGACGTGCACGTCGAAGCCGCGCTGCACGCCCAACAGCGCGGCGAGCAGGCCGACCGGGCCGGCTCCGGTGATGAGCACACGGCGCGCCTCGATCGGCGCCCTCGCAAGGATGTGCTCGATGTGGTCCCAGGCCTTGGCGACCACGCTGGCCGGCTCGACCAGGACCGCGAGGTGGCCGAGTGAGGCCGGGACCGCTACGGCGAACTCGGGCTCCACGAGCCAGAGCTGGGCGCCATACCCGTCAAGCCCCTTGATCCCCCGCTCGGTGTAGCCACCGTTGCTGCACATGTCCCAGGCCCCGGCCGCGCAAGGTCCGCACGGCGCAGGGTCGGGGCGCCGCACGATCCCGACGACGAGGTCCCCCTTGCGCAGACCGCTCCCGGATGGCGCGTCGAACACCCGACCGACGGACTCGTGGCCCAGCACCAGCTGCTGCGCCCCGGGCGGCGCGCTGCCATAGTGCCCGTTCGCGATCTCGATGTCAGTCCCGCAGATGCCGACCGCGAGTCCTTCGACGAGGACGTCGCCGTCCCCAACCGGACCCTCGACCTCGCTGACCGCAGCACCGTGTGCCCGTCCGGGCTCGACGGTCATCGCCCTCGTCACGCGATCTGCTGGCACCGTCACAACCTCTCCTCCACGGATGGTCTCGACCGGCCGGACGCCTCGTCCGCGTCAAGCGGTCAGGTCCTGCGATCGGCCCGCAGCGCTTCGCCGGCCGTCCAGACCGCGATGGCGGCGTAGCCCACGTCCTTGGCGAGGAACTGGCCGGGGTCGGGTGACAGGAACGGGATGCCGTACCCGGGCTGCCACCCGCCGGGGGTGGAGAAGACGAACGTGAGGGTCACGAGGAACAGCAGGAGCGCGCCCAGGCTCCCGATGGCCGAGACCTTCGGAGCGATCGGTCGTGTCGCGATCATCAGCCCGAGGATGATCTCGAAGCCACCGAGCAACCGCGAGAACGTCCGCACGCTGAAGATCTCGTAGAGCCACCCGAGCAGTGGACTGTTGTCGACGAACTTCACGATGGCTTCTGCTTCGTAGGCGGTGAACTTCAGCGCACCGACCCACAGCAGGACGACGACCAACCCATACCGGAGCAGGTAGGCGCCGGCGCCCTCAAGCCGTCGCCCCCACGTCTCGCCAGCTCGTACCGATGTGATCTCTCCCACGTCCAACCTCTCCCCCCTCCGCATCGAATGGAACCCTCACGCAATCAGGCCTCGGAGCTGTGCCAACCGCGGAAGGCATCGACCAGCCGCCGCCGGACATCCGGAGACATCTGGTCGACCTCGACGCGTCCCGCCAACTCGATGGTGATGCGGATCTGCTCCACGTAGGTCTGGCAGTAGGGGCAGTCGGCGAGGTGCTCCTCGAAGCGCTCGAGGACCATGCTGTCGAGGGCGTCCTCCAGGTACGCCGTGACCAGCTCCACCAGCTCTCGACAGGCGAGGTCGTCGGCCGTCATCAGCGTCATCTCTCAGGGATCTCCATAGTGGTCCTCGAGGTGCCGCCGGACCTTGGAGCGGCCACGGTGCAGGAGGACCCGTTGGTTCGTCTCCGAGAGACCCAACGCGTTACAGACCTCCTTCGCGGTCCAGCATTCGACGTCGCGAAGGGTGACCACCTCCCGCTGCGCGGCAGGGAGCGCGCTGATGGCCCGCAGCACCACCTCGACCGCCTCCTTCGTGGCCGCCCGATCCTCTGGTCCCTCAGTCCACCGGCTCGGCGGGTTGCACCAGTGCCCCGGCCAGGAGGGGTGACCGCTTTCGAAGAAACGGCTTGGGTCGACGGCCTGCCCAGCCGATTCTGCGCCCCCGTTGAGCGAGGAGATGGGCACGACCCTGGATGCTCGTTGGCCCATGGTCTTGGCCCGGTTGGTCAGAATGCAAAAGATCCACGTCTTGATCGACGATCGGCCGTCGAAGCGGTCGATGCCGCGGATCACGGCCATCCACGTCTCCTGGACGACGTCTTCCGCCGCGTTCCGATCTGCCACGTAGATCCCGGCAACCCGAAGCATGGACGCCTCGTGCAGATCGATGAGTGCGCCGAAGGTTGCTTCGCTCCCGTTGCGAAGACCTGCGACCACAGCGACATCCTCCGGATGCGCGACGGGCATCGGTGGAGTGCTCGGCGACGGTGCCGTCAGCTCGTCGATCTGTTGCCCCATGGTCACCGCCACCCTGCCTCGCTCGTGAGCCGGTCGTACCTTCGTGATCGAACGACCGAGGAGCGGAGACCGGGCTCGTCCGTCGATGCTGCGGTTCGGGGCTACCCCGCGCCCATCCCGGCATACCGGGACAACTCCTCTGTTTTCCGATCTGTTAGGACCCTCCACGGCGTCACCCGCCTGTACGCCACTCCGTGGTCGGGAGACAGAGCCGACCAAACCGGGCCGAACGACCTGGAAGAGGAGTCACGTTTGAGCACCCTGCAGGGCCGACGGTGCAGGAGCAGCTACCTGCTCACCCTGGCCCGGCCCCGCCCGTGATGGTCTCCGGGACGTCGAGGAGGTAGCCGGCACCCGAGACCGTCTTGATGAGCTCCGGGTGCATCGGGTCGGTCTCGATCTTGGAACGGAGGCGCCGGATGTGGACGGTGACCGTGGCCGTGCTGCCAGTCGTGTAGCCCCACACCCGCTCCAGGAGCTGGTCGCGGTCGAAGACGACTCGCGGATTGTCCACCAGGAATGCAAGCAGGGCGAACTCGACCCTCGTCAGGCTCACCGACCGCCCCCCGACCGTCACCCGACGCGACGACGGCTCGATCCGGATCGGCCCTGCCTCCAAGGGCTGGTGGACGGCCGGGTGGCCGGCCTGCTGGAGGCGGCGCACGATCGCCTCGACACGTGGTTGATCGGCCGGGAGGATCAGGCCGGCCTTGACCAGAGCCTCGCCGATGGCTGACGCCTGTCCTGTGCCGGGGCGCACCGCCACGCGGTCATCGGGCTCAGCCACCTCGCCAAGTATCTGGTAGTTGGCACCCAAGTGAAACCGGTCGCTTCTTGTGGTGGCTTCAATCAAAGGTTGATGCAGGGCGGCCTGGGGACGAGGATCAGGGTCATGCCGCACCTCCGTCGTCTCCAGATGCTGCTGGAGGTCGTGGAGGCCGAGAGCTTCGCAGGAGCTGCTCGACGGCTCCACGTGTCTCCCGCCGCCGTCGCCCAGCAGATGGCGGTGCTCGAACGAGAGCTCGACGCGGTTCTCTTCGAGCGCGTGTCCCGTGGGGTGCGTCCCACTGCAGCCGGCTCGGCCCTTGCCTCGCATGCCGCTGCCATCGATACCCGGGTCACGCAGGCGCGAGCCGACGTCGCAGCCATCAGTGCCGGCGTCGGCGGCCCGTTGGCCTTCGGTTCGTTCCCGACCGCCACGTCCGCGTTCGCGGCGCGTTGTGCGGCCCAGTTCTCGGCTCGGCGCCCCGATGTCGATCTGCGCTTCCTGGACGGAGAGCCCTACGAGAGCGCCGCCCGCCTCCGCGACCGCCTCCTCGACCTCGCGGTCGTGTTCGATATGCCCTCGTGGCCCCTCGAGCACGACTACGCAGGCCAAGCCGTGTGCGACGACGGCAGCGTCGAGCTCGAGCCGCTGTTCGACGACCCCTTCCACTTGGCCGTACCTCGAGGTCACCCGCTGGCCGCCCGGGAGGTCGTCACCCTCGACGAGCTGAGCCATCACCTGCTCCTGAGCAGCGGGCCCGGCGGGGGGCCATGGGGCCCTGACCTCCGGCGGCTCGCTGGTGCCGGCTCGGAGCCTCAGTTCGACCTACGAACCGAGTCGACCGACTTCGCCGCCCTGAGCGGCTTCGTCGCGGCCGGCACGGGGCTCACCCTGCTCCCGTCGCTTGCGCTGTCGGCGGGTTGGCACCCAGGCATCGAGATCCGCCCCCTCGACCGAGCTCCGGCACGGCGAGTCCACCTCGCCTACCCGGCCGGTGCCGTGCGGTCGCCTGCCACCAACGCCATCGCCGCGCTGGTGCGCGAGGTCGTGGCCTCGCTCGGTCTGCCCCACCCGATCGATCAGCTGGTGAGGCCCAGGTAGACGGGTCGGCCCGAAGGCACCGGGGTCCGCAGGTTGCGAAGACTGTAACGACCGTGGTCCCCGTGGGACAGATGAGGCATGCGGGTGTCCTGGCCATCCAGCCTCGAGATGCGGCCCACCTACCGTCTCGATCCTGGAACCGGGCCGCCCGCTGGTCCTAGGTTGGACGTGGTGCACGCGCCAACACGAACGAACCAGGCACCGGGGTGACCGACCGTCCCATCGCCGACTACGGGTTGCTTGCAGACGGTCACTCCGGCGCCCTCGTGAGCGGCAATGGCTCGATCGATTGGCTGTGCCTCCCGCGATTCGACTCCGCCGCGGTGTTCGGCCGCCTCCTCGACCCGCGAGCGGGCCACTGGTCCATCTCCCCGCACGAGCCCTTTGACATGCAGCGGCGTTACGCGCCCGAGTCGCTCGTGCTTGAGACGCAGTTCACGACGAGCACCGGCGCGATGATGCTCACCGATGCGCTCGTGTTCGACGACGACGAGCGGGGTCACGACATCGGTCTCGACGCCCCCCACATCCTGGCCCGGCGGATCGAGGTCACCGACGGCGAGGTCGCCCTCGACGCTGAGTTCGCGCCCAGGCCCGAGTACGGGGTGGTCCTTCCTCGCCTCCAGGTCGTCGACGGGGGCGTGGTCGCCCGCGGCGGTGCCGCCACGTTCCTGCTCGCCGGACCCCCGCCGACTGCCATCGATGGGGCCACCGCCCTGTGGCGCCTCGGCCTGACGGCCGGGCAGACCCTGAGCTTCGCCCTCCAGTACGTGAGCACGGGACAGCCGATGCCGGACGCGTGGACGGACAAGCAGATCCGTCAGCGGCTGGTCGACACCGAGAAGGGCTGGCGCTCGTGGTCCGAGCTGCACCAACGCTACGAGGGCCCGTGGCGGGACGAGGTCCACCACAGTGGCCGGGTGCTCCAGGCCCTCACCTACCAGCCGACCGGAGCGATCGTGGCCGCGGCCACCACCTCGCTCCCCGAGGAGGTCGGTGGCACTCGCAACTGGGACTACCGCTACACCTGGGTGCGCGACGCCAGCCTCACCATGCAGGCCCTGTGGGTGGCTGCCTGCCCGGACGAGGCGGGCCGGTTCCTGTCGTTCCTGATCAACGCCGCCGGCACGAGCCCGGAGCGCGCGGGTGGGCTCCAGATCATGTACGGGATCGGCGGCGAGCACGATCTCGCCGAACGGGAGCTGTCGCACCTCGAGGGATGGCGCTCCAGCCGGCCGGTGCGCATCGGAAACGCGGCGTGGGACCAGATCCAGAACGACGGGTACGGGGCCCTCCTCGACGCGCTCTATCGGTATCGAGAGGACCTCGGAGACATCGAACCGGAGACGGTCGAGCTCCTGGTATCGATCGCCACCGCCGCCGCTGAGGTGTGGACGGAGCCCGACCAAGGGATCTGGGAGCTCCGAGGCGAACCCCGCCATCACCTCCACTCGAAGCTGATGTGCTGGGTGGCCCTCGACCGGGCCGTGCGGCTGGCGGACCAGTTCGGCGTGGCCAGACACGCCCCCGGGTGGGCCGAGACGGCCGGCCTGATCCGCCGGGCGATCCTGGAGGAGGGATGGAGCGACGAGCTGGGCGCCTACGCACAGTCCTTCGGGAGCGCTCAGCTCGACTCGTCGACCCTCCTGCTGGCGATCACGGGGTTCCTCCCCGCCAATGATCCGAGGATGCGCTCGACGATCGAACAGATCGCGGCCCGCCTGTCGGCGCCCTGCGGGCTGCTGTACCGGTATCTCGACGACGGTGACGGCCTCGATGGCGGCGAGTCGCCCTTCCTGATCTGCTCGTACTGGCTGGCCGAGTGCTGGGCGCTCGCCGGAGACCTCGGCGCCGCCCGCGAGATCTTCGAGCGCGCTACCGCGTATGCCAACGACGTCGGGTTGCTCAGCGAGGAAGCAGACCCTGCCACGGGGGAGCTCCTCGGCAACTTCCCGCAAGCCTTCAGCCACATCGGGCTCGTCAACGCCGCCTGGACCATCTCCCAGGCCGAGGCCGGGATGCCACCTGGAGGGAGCGGCCAGTGAGCCGGCTCGTCGTCCCAGTCCAGTAGCTCAGTCCTTCAGGGACGGGTGACGGCTGGCCAGCACGGGCAGCAGGAGTGCCCGCGGTGTGAGGTGGGCGAGACCGGCGGCGATCCGGTTCGGCGTGCCCGGGATCACCACGGCCCGGCCCTTCTCCATGGCCGCCACGGCTTGGGCGGCCACCGACGCTGACGCCACCCACATGAACTTGGGCAGCGCATCGGTCGCTTGGTCTTCGGACAGGCCGGCCGCCTCCGCGAACCCGGTCTCGACCGGGCCCGGGCACAAGGCCGTCACCGACACCCCCTTGCCCTTGACCTCCTGGGCCAACGCCCGGGAGTAGGACAGCACGAAGGCCTTGCAGGCCCCGTACCCGGCCTGGCCCGGCAACGGCTGGAACGCGGCCGTCGACGCCACGTTGAGCACCGCACCGCATCGGCGCTGCACCATCCCGGGCAGGAAGGCGCTGCACAGGTGGGCGACCGCCTCGACATCCGTCCGGATCATCGCCACCTCGCGAGCGGGATCGCTCGTGTGGACCGGGCCCATGGTCGAGAACCCGGCGTTGTTGACGAGCACGTCAACGGTCAGGCCGCGGGCGGCGACCTCGCTGCGGAGGTCGCTGCGGGCCTCCTCATCGGTCAGGTCGAGGGCCATCACCTCGGCGCGGATCCCCGTCTCGGCCAGCTCGTCGGCCAAGGTGCGCAGCCGATCCTCCCGCCGGGCCACGAGCGTGACGCCATGCCCCTTGGCTGCGAGGAGGCGGGCGATGTCGGCACCGATGCCCGATGACGCCCCGGTGACGAGGCAGGTGCGGTCGGGGGCGGGGGCGGGGAAGCTCATGGGCGGATCGTACGGTGGGGGCCGACGCCGCGCTCGACCCGTGCCGGACCCGCACCATGGCAGGCTGCATCGATGGCGAGGATCCCCTATGACGAGCTCGGTCTCTTCCACGAGAACGCCGCCGAGTTCGACCTTCCCTACGACGGCCCGCCCGTCGTCCGTAGAGAGGCGGTGGAGGTGGCGCCGGGTCGGCACCTCAGCGCGCTGGTCTGGGGTGACCCACCACCGGAGCTGGTGCTGCTGCACGGCGGCGCCCAGAACGCCCACACCTGGGACACGGTGGCCATGGCGCTCGGACGCCCGCTGGTGGCCATCGACCTGCCCGGGCACGGCCACTCCGACGCGCCGGCCGAGGGGAGCCTCGACGTGCGCACCAACGCCGCCGACATCGCGGTGGTGGTCGAGCAGCTGGCGCCTGAGGCTCGCGCCGTGGTCGGCATGTCCCTCGGTGGGCTCACGACCATCGCGCTCGCTGACGGGCACCCGGACGTCGTCCGCAAGGTCGTGCTCGTGGACGTGACCCCGCGGGTGGAAGGCCCTGGCGCCGCCGCCATCCTCGCCTTCATCAACGGTCCGGAGGCCTTTGCGGACTTCGACGAGCTCCTCGCCCGAACGATCGAGTTCAACCCCACCCGGTCAGAAGCCTCCCTGCGTCGCGGCATCCTCCACAACGCCCTTCAGCGCGACGATGGCTCCTGGGTCTGGCGCTACCGGCGCTTCACTGAGGGCGGTGGCTCACCGGAGCGGTCGCTCCCCGCTGAGGACCTCTGGGACGCGCTCGGGCGGCTGGCCGTGCCCGTGATGCTGGTGAGGGGCATGCGGCCGGGCTCGGTGGTCGACGACGAGGCCGAAGCCGAGCTCCGACGCCGCCAGCCGACGGCACGGGTCGAGCACGTCTCCGAAGCCGGTCACAGCGTTCAAGGCGACGACCCGCTCACCCTCGCCCGCCTGGTGGACGACTTCGTCGGCGGTCATGGCCAGGGATAGATGACGCCGGTGAGCTCCTCGCTCCGATCCCACAGCCGGTGCGCAGCGTCCGTGTCGAGGGCTTTGGCCGTCCGGCCGACCCGGGTGGGGTGGCCGCGCTGCTCGCGGAAGGCATCGGGGCCCCAGTAGTCGTCAGCCAGCACGTCGGGCATGGTGGCGACGTAGAGCTGTGGAAGGGCACCCATGTGGTCGGGCTGGCCGATGACCCGGTCTCCGAGGGCGAGGATCGGTCGCAGGAAGGCGGCCCCCGAGGCGGGGCCCGACGTCAGGTTGGTGGCGGAGTAGCCAGGGTGGGCGGCCGCCGCGGTGAGGGCGGTGCGATGGTCGACGGCTCGGCGCTGGAGCTCGCTGGTGAACAGCAGGTTGGCCAGCTTGGACTGCCCGTAGGCCCGCCAGCGAGAGTAGTGCCGCCGCTCGAAGAAGAGGTCGTCGAGGTCCATCCGCCCGAACTTGTGGGCGTTGGACGACACCGATACGACCCGCGCGTCCGGCGCGGCCAGGAGCGCCGGCAGCAGCAGGCCCGTCAGCGCGAAGTGGCCCAGGTGGTTGGTGCCGAGCTGGCTCTCGAAGCCGTCGACGGTGACCGCCTTCGGCACCGCCATGATCCCGGCGTTGTTCATCAGGACGTCGAGGTGGTCGAGCTCCTCGGCCAGCTGGGCGGCGCACTCGCGCACCGACGCCAGCGACGCCAGGTCGAGCGCCACCACCTCGGGGGCGGGCCCGGTGGCCTTCGCCTTGACCGCGACGAGGGCGGGGGCCGCCTTGGCGGCGTTGCGGCACGCCATCATCACCCGGGCTCCCTTGGCCGCCAGAGCCTCCGCCGACCGGAGCCCCAGCCCGCTGTTGGCACCGGTGATCACGATCGTCTTGCCGGCCTGATCCGGGATGTCGTCGGCGGTCCACTTGGTCATCACGGGATCCTCGCACGTCAGCGACGGCCGAAGCCGAAGAGGTGCTGGGCGACCTTGCGCATCTGGATCTCCTCGGAGCCCTCGGTGATCCGATAGCGGCGATGGTGGCGGTAGATGTGCTCGAAGGGCATGTGGCGGCTGTAGCCCACGCCGCCGCACGTCTGCATGGCGCGATCGGCGGCGTCACAGGCGAGGCGGTTGGCCCGGTAGTTGCACATGGCCACCTGGTGGGTCAGCTCGGTGTGGTGGCGCCGATCCATCTGCCAGGCCGTCTGGCGGATGAGCTGGCGGAGCATGGCCGCCTCAGTGTGGAGCTCCACGAGAGGGAACTGGATCCCCTGGTTGGTGGACAGCGCCTTGGTCCAGGTGGTCCGACCGTTGGCGTAGGCCACCGCCTCGTCGATGCAGTACTGGGCCGCACCCAGGGAGGAGGCGGCCTGGCGGATGCGGTTCTCGTGCACGAAGAGCTGGGCCAGCTCCAACCCGTGGTCGAGCCGACCGAACAGGGCGTCGGCGCCGACCCGCACGTCGGTCATGGTGACCTCCGCGTGGTCGGTGGGCATGTTGAAGGTCCACCAGAAGAAGTCGATGCTGAAGCCGGGGGCATCGCACGGCACCAGGAAGGCGCTGATGCCCACGGGCGAGCCGACCTCGCCGGACGTGCGGGCGAAGATGACGTCGTGGGTCGCGTGGTGCAGGCCCGAGTTGAAGCGCTTGTGGCCGTTGAGCACCCACTCGTCACCGTCGGCCACGGCCGTGGTCTCCAGGTAGGTGGCATCGGAACCGTGGTTCGGCTCGGTGAGGCCGAAGGCGAGCCGGCGGGAGCCGTCGAGGAAGCCGGGCATCCACTCGGCCTTCTGGGCGTCGGTCCCGAAGTCGCGCATCATGAGCACGGTCGGGAAGTTGCCCACGACCGAGCTCTCGTTCTGGAGGTCGTTGTGCAGCCCGAGGCCCCGCTGCGCCAGGTGCTCGCGGATGATGGCCATCTCGAGGTTGCTGGCGTCGCGGCCGCCCACGTCGGCCGGGAGGGCCAGGCGCAGCCAACCGGCGGCGTCGGCCCGGCGGCGCATCTCGGCCAGGAGCGCCTCCCAGTCGGCGCGCGGCACGCCGTCGTGCTCGAAGTCGGTGCGGGCGTACTCGCGCCGATGGTCGAAGAAGCGCTGGTTGTCGTCCTGAGCCTGCAGCGGGGCGATCTCCGCCTCGATGAACGCGTCGAGGGCGTCGAGGGTGGCCTGGATGTCAGACGGGATGTCGAAGTCCATGCCCGGAACCTACGCCGAGGCGGGAATCGCCGGGACCTGATGGAGCTGCTCTGGCCGCGGACTGAGCGAAGCCATCAACCGCTGGCGCAGGCCCACTCGGTATCGTCCGGCGTGTGAGCCCAACGTCCTCGTCGACCCTTCCCGACGAGACGCCATCCCTCGGGCTGCGCCGGGCGGGCTACACGATCACCGCGGCGCTGCTGGCGTTGGTCGTCGGGATCGCGGCCGCCGACGCCATCGAGGCCGTCGCCATCCTCGGGGTCGACTCGCGCACGGTCAGTGCCAATGGGGGCGGCGTCGACCTGGAGGTGACCTATGGCGCCGTCTCTCGGCCGGCTCTCGCCACGCCCTTCGACATCGAGGTCCACCAGGCCGGTGGGTTTGACGGACCGGTGCGCGTCGCAGTGGACCGGGAGTACTTCCGCATGTGGGACGAGAACGGACTCGTCCCAGCCCCATCGGCCGAGACGGTGATGGGGGCGTGGTTGGTGTGGGAGTTCGATCCCCCGCTCGGCGACACCCTCCGGGTGACCTACGACGCCCGCATCGAACCAGCTGCTCAAGAAGGCCGCAGCGGCGCGGTGGCGGTGCTCGACGCCGAGGACGCCGTTCTCACCCAGGTTGCCTTCACCACCCGGCTCTGGCCGTAGGCCCGAGGAGGGCACCCGTGGAGATCGTCGTCCGAGCCAGCATCATCTTCTTCTTCCTGTTGCTGCTGACGCGGGGGATGAAGAAGCGCTCGCTCACCAACATGGCCCCCTTCGAGATGCTGCTGCTCGTGACGCTGGGCGACATCGTCCAGCAGGGCGTGACGCAGGAGGACATGTCCCTCACGGGGGCCGTCCTCGCGGTGAGCACGTTCGCCTTCTGGATCACGGTGCTCACCTGGGCGACGTGGCGCTGGCGGCGCGTCGGCAAGCTCGTGGACGGCGTTCCGATGGTGATCGTCAGAGACGGGGTACCCATCGACGAGGTGCTGGCCACCGAACGACTGCCGTTGGACGAACTTCACGAGGCGGCCCGCCAAGAGGGCATCGCCGACTTGGCCGAGGTTCGCTTCGCCATCCTTGAGCCCAGCGGACGGATCTCGTTCATCAAGGCCTGATCGCGCTTCGAACCCTTGCTCAGCGCTTGTTGCCGTCGAGCTTGTCCTTGACCGCGTCGACGGCATCTCCAGCCGTGTCCTTGACGTCGTTGGCGACGCCCTTGACCTTGCCACCGGCCTCGTCGGCCTTGCCCTCGTTCTTGAGATCCTTGTTGTCGGTGAGGTCCCCGGCCGCCTGCTTGGCGCGGCCCTTGGCCTTGTCGATGTTCTCTCCCATTGGGTGCCTCCTGGATGGTGGATGTCTGCGCAGGCTTCCCCGGCGCGGACGTCGGCAGACATTGCGGTATGCCGTCGCAGACCCCGGGGAAAGCGGGGCGCATGCCCGCTGACCCGACACCGACGCCCGATCCCGGTTGGACCGATGCCCCCGTGGTCGAAGGTGACGAAGACGAGGAGCAGTCCGACGAGGGCGGGGACAGCGACGTGCAGCCCGATCCCGCCCGCTCCTAGGCCTCAGGCCTCGTCGCCGGTGTCCTTGACTCCTTCGCCACCGGCATCGCGATCGTCATCCGCCTCGGTGGGCTCGTCGCCGGTGTCAGCGGCGCCGCCGCCCCCGGTGTCCTTGTCGTCGGCCACCTCGGTGGGGCCGTCGGTCGTGATGTCGTCGTCGTTGAAGTCGGTCATGGGGCTTCTCTGCCCCCGTCACGGGCCTGGGAAACACTGATGGACGCTGACATCGCCCAGCTGGCCCGCTGCATCGGTGAGGTCGACCGGTTCGCGAGAGACCACTGGGGACGGCGATCGCTGCACCGTTCGTCAGGTGCGGCCTTCACCGACCTGCTGAGCATCGACGAGATCGAGCACCTGCTCCTCGCCACGGCGAGGCGACCCACCTTCCGGCTGGTGCGCGATGGCGTGACCCTTCCGGCTGAGCGCTCCACGGCCGCCGTGCGGGTGGGCGGCGCCCGGCTCGACGATGTCGCCGACCTCGCCCGGATCGCAGGGGCGGTGGACGATGGGGCCACGCTCGTCCTGCAGGGCCTGCAGCGCACATCGCTCACCCTCGCGGCCTTCTGCCGCTCGCTCGAGCGCGCCACCAGCCATCCCGTCCAGGCCAACGCCTACCTCACCCCGGCCGGTGCCAGCGGCCTGGCCGAGCACGCCGATGACCACGACGTGCTCGTGCTGCAGGTCCTCGGGGCCAAGACCTGGAAGGTCGACGACCTCGGCGCGGTGGAGACCGCAGCCGGGGATGTCCTGTACATCCCGGCCGGCGCCCCGCACTCGGCGGAGGCTCAGGGCAGTCCGAGCCTGCACCTCACCGTCGGGCTGCTGCGCGTCACCCACGCCCAGGTCCTGCGCCGGGTTCTCGACGGGTTGGCCGCTCCGCTCGACCTCGGTCGTCCACTGCCCCTCGGCTACGCCCGGCCGGAGCAAGCCGACGCCCTGGTCGCGGCCATCCGGGCCACGGTGGTCGAGGTGGCTTCCGCGCTCGACGGCTACACCGCGGTGCGGTCGGGCGAGGTCGCCGAGGCCGAGGCGCTCCGGGCCCATACCCGGCGCCACCCGCTGCCGCTCGGCCAGCTCCGATCGGTGCTGGAGCTCGATGATCTCAACGCGTCGTCGGTGGTGCATCGCCGCCCTGACCATCCGGCGAGGATCGAGGCCGAGCTCGCACCGGGCGGGCGGGTGGTGATCGAGCTGGTCGATCGCCGGGTCACGGTGCCGGCCGCCATGCGGCCGGCCGTCCAGCAGCTGCTCGATCAGCCCCAGGTGACCATCGCCGACCTGGCCGGCTTGGACGAGGGCAGCCGGCTCGTGCTCGTGCGGAGACTGATCCGCGAGGGCCTGCTCGTGGTGGGGCCGGCGCCGGCCACGTGCTGACCCGCATCATCGACGTCGTCGGCGGGCTCGGGTTCTTCGGCTTGGTGCTGGCGGCTGGAGCCCTCGCCTTCTCGGAGACCGCCATCGGCCTCGACCTCCTCATCCCGGGCGAAGCCGGGATGTTGGTAGCCGGCGCCGCCGCCGCCCAGCAGGAGTACCCGCTGGTCGCGGTGGCGGCCGGGGCGGCCATCGGCGCCACCCTCGGTGACACGGTGAGCTACCTCATCGGTCGCCGCTGGGGGCTCACGATCCTCGAGAAGTGGCGCCTCACCCGGCGGCTCGTCCCCAAGGCCAAGAAGGCGGAGGGCTGGTTCGAGCGGCGGGGTGGCGCCGCCGTCCTCGTCGGACGCTGGGTCGGTGCCCTGCGGGCCATCGTCCCCGTCGTCGCCGGCACGGCCAAGATGCCCTTCCCTCGGTTCCTGGCGTGGAACGTGGTGGCCTCGATCACCTGGGCCGGCACGGCCGTGACCCTCGGCTACGTGTTCGGCACGTCGGCGGCAGAGGCGGTCGATCGGGCGGGGATCTGGGTGTACCTCGGCGTGGTGGCCCTGGCGGTCGGGGTGTGGTTCATCCGGCGCCAGGTGCGGTCTCGGCGCGAGACGGTTCAGCCGGCCGGGTAGGGAGATGCCCGCAGGATCTTGGCCAGGTGAGCGGCGTTCTTGGCGGCCAGCTTGGTGGCTCCGTCCACCTCCTCCGACGGACCGTCCAGGTCCTTGTACTCGGTGCCCTGCATCGCTTCGCCGACCCAGTAGGTCATGCCGTTGGCGGGGATGGTGAAGCCCACGTCGGCCAGGCCCTGGAAGAGCTCGGCGGCGACGTGATGGGCGCCGTCCTCGTTGCCTACCACAGCGACCAGGGCCACCCGATCCGTGGTGATCATGCGCTTCTGGTCGTCCGTCTCGCCCAGGAAGGCGTCCAAGCGCTCGAGGACCACCTGCGCCAAGCTGGAGGGATGGCCGAGCCAGATGGGCGTGGCCAGCACGAGGATCTCCGCATCGAGGATCTGCTGGCGGATGGCAGGCCAACCGTCGCCGTCCCCCTCGTCGGAGGAGACGCCGAGGCTGATGCCGGCGTCGGCCACCCGCACGATGCCGGCCGAGGTGACGTCGTGCTCCGCCAGCGCACTCAGCACCTCACCGAGGAGGCGGTCGGAGCTGGAGGGGTCAGCTCCGGTGGCGGACTTGAGCGAGCAGTTGAGGGCGACGGCGGTGACGGCCACGGTTGCGCTTTCCCCGGGTCGCCGCGTCCTATGCGCTGAGCGCGGCCGGGCTGTCGGCGAACTGGGTTCGGTAGAGCTCGGCGTAGCGGCCCCCGGCGGCCAGCAGCTCGAGGTGGGCACCGTGCTCGACGATGCGTCCGTCCTCGACGACGAGGATGGCATCGGCGGCCCGGATGGTGGAGAGCCGGTGGGCGATGACGATGGCGGTGCGGCCGGCCAGGGCGGCGGCCAACGCTTCCTGCACGGCTACCTCGGACTCGGAGTCGAGGTGGGCGGTGGCCTCGTCGAGGATCACCACCTTCGGCTGGGCCAGCAGCAGCCGGGCGATGGTGAGACGCTGGCGCTCGCCGCCCGAGAGCCGGTAGCCGCGCTCGCCCACCACCGTGTCGAGTCCGTCGGGCAGCGAGCGCACCAGGACGTCGAGCCGGGCGCTGACCAGTGCCCCCCACACGGCGGCGTCATCGGCCTCGGGCGCGGCGTAGGCCAGGTTGGCGCGGATGGTGTCGTGGAAGAGGTGGCCGTCCTGGGTGACCACGCCCACCGTGCGACGGATGTCGTCGAAGGACAGGTCCCGCACGTCGATGCCGCCCAGCGCCACCGTGCCGGCGTCGACGTCGTACAGGCGCGGGATGAGCGAGGCGATGGTGGACTTGCCCGCCCCCGACGGGCCGACGAGAGCCACCGTCTGCCCGGGCTCCACCCGGAAGGACACGCCGTGGAGCACCTCGTCACCGGCTCGGTCGTCGAGCACCGCCACCTCCTCCAAGGAGGCGAGCGAGACCTTGTCGGCCGATGGGTAGGCGAACCGCACATCGGCCAGCTCCATCGGGACGGGACCACTCGCGAGGGGCTTCGGGACGTCCGGCTCGTGGATCAGCGGCTCGATGTCGAGGACCTCGAACACCCGCTCGAAGCTCACCAGCGCCGTGACGACGTCGAGACGGGCGGTGGCCAGGGCGGTGAGCGGGGCGTAGAGCCGGTTGAGGAGGAGGGCCATCGTCACGACGGTGCCCGGCGCCAGGTCGCCCCGGAGGGCCAGGTACCCGCCCAACCCGTAGATGAGGGCCTGGGCCAGCCCGGAGACGAGGGCGAGGGCCCGCAGGAACACGGCCGACGCCATGGCCGAGCGCACGCCGATGTCCCGCACGCGCGAGGCTCGCTGGCCGAACGCCTCCGCCTCTTCGACCGGTCGCCCGAACAGCTTCACCAGCGTGGCGCCCGGAGCCGAGAAGCGCTCGGTCATCTGCGAGGTCATGGCGGCGTTGTGGTCGGCCGCTTCCCGCTCCAAGACGCCGACGCGAGCCCCCACGCGGCGGGCCGGGATCACGAACACCGGGAGCAGGGCGACGGCGAGCAGCGTGATCGACCAGGACAGGCGGAGCATCACGCCCAGGGTGAGCACCAGCACGATGACGTTGGTGACCACGCCGGACAAGGCGGAGGTGAAGGCCCGTTGCGCCCCGATGACGTCATTGTTCAGACGGCTGACGAGCGCGCCGGTGTGGGTGCGGGTGAAGAAGGCGATGGGCATGCCCTGCACGTGCTCGAACACCCGGCGGCGCAGGTCGAGGATGAGACCCTCGCCCAACCGGGACGAGGTGAGGCGCTCGAGCAGACCGATGACGGTGTCCACCACCGCAATGGCGGCGATCACGACGGCGAGGGTCACGACCTTGCTGGAGGCTCTGCCCTCGACGATGGCGTTGACAGCCTGGCCGGCCAGGATCGGGGTGGCCACGCCGAGGATGGCCGAGCCCGTCGCCAGCAGCAGAAAGGTGACGATCGTGCGCCGGTGCGGTCGGGCAAAGCTGGCCACCCGTCGCCTCGTGCCCCGGGAGACCGGGCGCCGGGCCCGGCCGTCATCCTGCATCGCGCTGCGCAGGGCCATCCACGTGTTCATGTCGCTCATGGACATCACCCTAGAAGTTGAAGTTCCCTTGAGGTCAAGTACCGTGTGGGTGTGTCGTCCGTCATCACGATCGGTGCGCTGGCGGAGCGGACGGGCGTGGCGCCGTCGGCCCTGCGCTTCTACGAGGCCGAGGGGCTGATCCACGCCACGAGGTCCGAGGGCGGCCAGCGCCGCTACGCGCGCGAGACGATCCGCCGGGTGTCGTTCATCCGGGTGGCCCAGCAGGTCGGGCTCCGCTTGGAGGAGATCCGAGAGGCGCTGGCCTCCTTGCCGGACGGCCGCACGCCCACCGAGAAGGACTGGCACCGCCTCTCGACGTCCTGGAAGCCGCGGTTGGAGGAGCAGATCGCCCTCCTGTCACGGCTCCGCGATCGCCTCGACGCCTGCATCGGGTGCGGCTGCCTCTCCTTGCGGGTGTGCCACATCGTCAACCCGGGCGATGTGGCCTCTGCAGGGGGGCCGGGCCCTCGCTACGTCCTCGACGCCGACGCCTGATCTGCGGCCACCAGGTGCTGGCGGAGCCATGTGCACCACTCGTCCACGCCTTCGCCGGTGCGGGCGCTGATCTGGATCACCGTGGCCGTGGGGTTGATGGCCTGGAGGTTGGAGAGGAACAGGTCGAGATCGAAGTCGAGGTGGGGCAGGAGGTCGACCTTGTTGACGACCACCACGTCGGCGGCCCGGAACATCACCGGGTACTTGAGGGGCTTCTCCTCGCCCTCCGTTACGGCGTAGACCATGGCCCGGGCGTGCTGGCCGACGTCGAACTCGGCCGGGCAGACCAGGTTGCCCACGTTCTCGATGAGGAGCAGGTCGAGCTCGTCGAGGGGGAGGCGGGTCATCCCCGAGCGGACCATCACGGCGTCGAGGTGGCACTCGCCACCGAAGCCCGCGCTGGTGTTCACAAGCGAGATGGTCGCCCCGAGCCCCCCGAGCTCATCGGCGTCGAGGCTGGTGGCGATGTCGCCCTCCAGCACCCCCACCCGCACCTCCTCGCCGAGGGCGACGAGCGTGCGCTTCAAGAGGGCCGTCTTGCCCGCACCGGGTGAGGACATGATGTTGACCGCCCACACCCCGCCGCGCTCCAGGGCGTCCCGGTTGGCGTCGGCCACCCGGTCGTTCTCGGACAGGATCGACTCCAGGACCGCAACCCGAGACACGCCCGTCTCGGGGTAGCCGCTGTGGTCGCCGACGTCGCGATGGGCGTGGTCCTCGCCATGGTCGTGGTTGTGCTCGGTGCCGTCGGCGTGCCGGTGGAAGCGCCCCATCAACACACCTCTTCGGCGACGTCGATCCACGCCAGCTGCATCTCGTTCCCGCTGCGCAGCTCCACGTTCATGCTCTCGCAGGCTGCGCACGCCAGCACGGGCAGGTCGAGCGTGGTGTCGGCGCCGCAAGCCTCGCAGTGCACGACGGCAGGGACGTGCTCGACGTGCAGCTCGCAGTCGGCCAGGTCGGTCTGTTCGGTGAGCATCTCCCAGGAGAACTGGAGCGAGTCGGGCACCACTTGACGGAGGTGGCCGATGCGGACCTCGACACGGCGCACGGGGCGTCCACCGGACCGAGCGTCCACGTGGTCGAGGATGGCCTGGCAGAGGGACAGCTCGTGCACGGCTACGCCGAGGTCACCGGGATGGAGGCTCGTCCGAGGGTGACGGCCGCCTCGCGGTGGAGGCGCCCGAAGTTGTAGTAGGCCGCACAGGCCCCCTCCGACGACACCATGCAGGTGCCGATGGGCGTCTCGGGTGTGCAGGCCGTACCGAACACCTTGCACTCCCAGGGCTTGATGACCCCCTTGAGGACCTCACCGCACTGGCAGGCCTTCGGGTCGGCCACCCGCACGCCGGGCACCGAGAACTTGAGCTCGGCATCCCAGGGGGCGAAGTCGTCGCGCAGCTTGAGGGCGCTCTGGGCGATGAAGCCGAGGCCGCGCCACTCGAAGTGCGGCCGCAGCTCGAACACCTCGGCCAGGTACTGGAGAGCGCGCGGGTTGCCCTCGTCGCGCACGATGCGGGTGTATTGGTTCTCGACCTCGCAGCGACCCTCGTCGATCTGGCGGAGCAGCATGGCGATGGCCTGGAGGATGTCGAGCGGCTCGAAGCCGGCGGTGACCAGTGGCTTGCCGTAGTCGTTGGTCACGAAGCGGTAGGGATGGTTCCCGACCACGGTGGAGACGTGGCCGGGGCCGAGGAAGCCATCCAGGCGGAGGTCGGGTGAGTCGAGGATCGCCTTGATCGGCGGCACGATGGTCACGTGGTTGGAGAAGACGCTGAAGTTCATCACGCCGTCATCGCGGGCCTTGAGCAAGGTGACTGCGGTGGAGGGGGCCGTGGTCTCGAACCCGACCGCGAAGAACACGACGTCCCGCTCCGGGTTGTCGACGGCGATCTTGAGGGCATCGAGGGGCGAGTACACGAAGCGGACGTCGGCGCCGCGGGCCTTGGCCTCCAGCAGCGTGCCGTTGCCGCCTGGCACCCGCATCATGTCGCCGAAGCTCGTGAAGATGACGTTTGGCGTCTCCGCCACCGCGATGGCGTCGTCGATCCGGCCCATGGGGATCACGCAGACCGGGCACCCCGGACCGTGCACGAGCTCGACGTTCTGGGGCAGCACGTGCTCGATCCCGTGGCGGTAGAT
>Ga0136618_10000055_pt1 | contig 25739 bp, 20 predicted proteins | sample AntDrymUQ3302106_2_FD_104805 | JGI IMG/M metagenome (GOLD analysis project Ga0136618, IMG submission 104805) | Polar desert sand microbial communities from Dry Valleys, Antarctica - metaG UQ330 (21.06) | ecosystem: Environmental > Terrestrial > Soil > Desert | place: Antarctica: Dry Valley... | reverse complement strand
GGAGTTGAAGCGGCGTGGCAAGCGGCTGAAAACGGTGCAAAAGTAAAACTTTTCGAGATGCGTCCCGTTCAGCAGACACCCGCGCACCGCACGGAAAAGCTCGCCGAAATCGTCTGCTCGAATTCTTTGAAATCCGACGAAATCGGAAGTGCGCCGTATCTTTTAAAGGAAGAACTCAGGCGCGGAAATTCGCTGGTGATGCAAGCCGCAATGGAAACGAAAGTTCCGGCGGGCGCGGCACTCGCGGTTGACAGAGGAAAATTTGCCGATTACATCACGGAAAAAATCGAAAACCATCCGAATATCCGTTTGATTCGTGAAGAAATGAAATTAATCCCGGAAGATGAAATTACAATTGTCGCCACAGGTCCGTTGACTTCCGATGCTTTGACCGTCGAAATTATGCGGCTGACGGGCGATGACCAGCTTTATTTTTACGATGCGATTGCGCCGATTGTCGCGGCTGATTCGATTGATATGTCAATTGCTTTTAAGGCGGCGCGTTACGGCAAAGGCGGCGACGATTATATCAATTGTCCTTTCGACAAAGAGCAATACGAAGTTTTTTATAACGCGCTGGTCGAGGCAAAATCGGTTCCGCTCAAACGCTTTGAAGATACGAAATGGTTTGAAGCGTGTCTGCCGATTGAAGAGCTTGCAAGGCGCGGCGTTGACACTTTGCGCTTCGGTTGTATGAAGCCGAAAGGTTTGCCGCTGCCTGCAACCGGACGTGAGCCTTACGCAGCGGTTCAGCTTCGACAGGAAAATTTGATGGCTGATGCTTTTTCCCTTGTCGGTTTCCAAAATCATCTGCGCTACGGCGAGCAGGAACGTGTTTTAAGATTAATTCCGGGAATGGAAACGGCTGATTTTTTGCAGTTCGGACAAATTCATCGCAATACTTTTATCAATTCTCCGAAGGTTTTGAAAGACACTCTGCAAACGCAAAAGCAGCCGAATATATTTTTTGCCGGACAAATCACCGGCGTTGAAGGTTATGTCGAATCGGTCGGAACAGGTTGGCTCGCGGGTTTGAACGCGGCGCGTTTGTCGAGAAGTGAAAATCTGATAACCGCGCCGACATCCGGCGCAATCGGCGCGTTGTGCCGTTATGTTTCCGGCGCGGAGACGAAAAATTTCCAGCCTGTCAACATCACATTCGGCTTGCTCGGCGAACTACCGCTTGAGCTTCGCAAAAAATATCGAAACAAGCGCGAACGCCACGGGATTCAAGTTGGACTCGCGCTTGAGGACTGGGACGAATGGCTTTCCGAAATTGGTATGGAAAACTCCGCGTTGAAAAAATCTGCCTGAAAAATGGAAAATGTTTGGCTGGCTGAAATTTTAATTATTCTCGCGCTGTTTGTCGTCGCCATCCTTTATTCTTCAGTCGGGCACGGCGGCGCGTCGGGTTATTTGGCGGTGATGGCTTTTTTGAGCATCGCGCCGAATGTGACGAAACCGACCGCACTCATCTTGAACATTTTTGTCGCGTCAATCGGCGCGTTTCAATTTTACCGCGCCGGGTATTTTGATTGGAAGATATTCGCGCCGTTTGCCGCCGCTTCAGTTCCGACGGCTTTTCTCGGCGGGATGATTTCCCTTCCGACGCAGATTTACCGTCCGCTTTTGGGAGTGATTCTCCTTTTTGCCGCGTTTCGTCTTGCCTGGAATTTTACAAGTGAAAAACCGATTGTCGCGCCGTCGGTTTGGCTGGCTTTGATAATCGGCGCAATTATCGGATTTCTTTCCGGTCTGGTCGGCGTTGGCGGCGGAATTTTTCTCACGCCGATTTTGCTTCTAACAAATTGGACGGAAACAAAAAAAGCCGCCGGAATTTCGGCAATGTTTATTCTGGTCAATTCGATTTCAGGGCTTTTGGGGAGTTACGCGCAAATCGGAAATTTACCGGCAAACGTCTGGTTCTGGGTTGCGGCAGCGGTTATCGGCGGAATAATCGGTTCGACTTTGGGAAGCAGATATTTCAACTCGCTCACTCTGCGGCGGATTTTGGCATCTGTTTTATTGATTGCGAGTTTTAAGATGTTCTTCACCTGATACGGAGCAAAAAAAAGCCTGAGTTTAGAAAACTCAGGCTTCAAGAGCATCGCTTATACTTTAAGTTCTCTCGAGCAAAATTTAAGCTGTGCCGAATTCTAATTATTAGAAAGGAAGCGGAAACGGAATCCGGCTGCGCCAGTTGTCGTTATTGCCGGTGCGTCGGCGATTGCGGTTGTAGTCGCCATCGTCATTGCGCCGATTGCGGTTGTTGCGATTATTATTGTTGTAGTTGGCATTATAAGCGTTTGCCAAAATGTTCAAATCTTGCTGGATTCTGTTCCAATCATTTTGAATGTTGCCGTTCAGTCGTGTGCGAGAAATCGCGCGTCCGAGTTGATTGCCTAATTGCAAAACACGCTGGGCTTCATCACGGCTGTTGTTATAATCGCGCCGGTTGTCGTATTGGTCATCAAGTCTTTCAGCCGCGTTTGCGAAATCTCCGGCTATTTGATTAATCCGGTCTTCACGATTGCGGTCGTTGTAACGGCTGCGGTCGAGTTCGCGGTCGAGCCGCCGCTCAAATTGATTGCTGCGGTTTTTCAAATTTCTAATCGTTGACTGGAGGTTACGATTGTTTCTGTTGTTTCCATAATAATCGTCATTGTTTCGATTATTGCCATACTGCGCCGAAGCGATTGCGGGCAAACCTAAAATCAGGAGAGAGAAAGCGAAAACAGTGATTAAATTTCTAAAACGGTTCATAATAATTTCTCCTTAAGTTCAAAACCTTTTATAACAACGCCTATTTTTGATTTTGCGGCGTTTTGTCGTCGTTGAGTGAATAAGCAAAGCACGTGCCATTTGCTTTGAAAAAGTATCTATAAATAAAAAGCCTTGCAAATACAAGACTTTTCTATATTCGGGTTGACTTTAAAGTTTACAGACCGACGATGTGGTTTGTCCGACACTCCAAATGGTTAAGCGTCTGACGCAGATTGTTGAAGAAGTGATATTTAAAAACAAATGGCAAAAGCGTATAGAACTAAACCGGACACTGTTATTGAAGTATCGTCGTTTTCCGGCGAGATTAAAAACGCGCACTTTTATAACAACGAAAACCGCTCCTGTGCGCGGGGATTTATATTCTCTCTTAACAAAAAACGAATCCCGTTACCGGGCTACCCGCCTCGCTCAAACGACCTTGATATGAAAACGCAGTCGTTTGTGCGAGAACCGCTAAACCGCATAAAATCAAAATCAAAATCGCCGTCGAAAATTTTAGAAGGTTCATAGTTGTTTCTCTTACCGACTGGAGCGCAAGCGTCCTCGCTTGCAATGCCGTCGAATGACGGCAAACTAAGTTTTCGCGCTGACGCGCTCACTGCAAGCGGGACACTTGCGCTCCAGTCATTGTTTTATGGTTCAGCTCTAAAATTTAATTCCGTCAAGTCTTCCGTCACGCTGACGACTTGCGGCTCGAAGATGTAACGTTTTGAATAAACATTCAAAATATAAGTTTTGCCTGCTGCTACCTCTGTGAAACGGTAATAGCCGAACGCATTGGTCATCACATAGCGCGGTTCGCCGTTTGAATCGGTCAAGATTACACGCGCATTTGAAATGCCTCTGCCTTTGCCGTAAAAGACACGCCCGCCGACCGAAACGCTGGCGGCGGTTGGACTTAGCGGACTGAAATCGGAAAGCGTCCAAGGTGAAAACTGAGCTACTCCGGCAAATTCGACCCAGTTGTCCGTTGTGTTTCTGTCGGTGGTGCCTTGCGCGTTCCAGAGCGTTCCATCTTTTCTCCACAGCTGCATCGTTGATTCATTATTACCGTTGAGTTCAGAATCGAGATAATGCAGGCGCAAAGTCGCTGCGTAGCCGCTACCGCCGGTGGGCGCAATCAGATAAGTGCGACGCACTGCATTCGGGAAATCGGGCGGAGGAGCGAGCGCGACATTTACTGTAATCTCGGTTGGAGCCTCACCTGAAGTGAATTGAATCGTCGTGAACGGATTACCAAAGGCGATTGGCGCGGAACACGCCGCGAGATTCGTGCGGCGAATATTGCCGACGACATCGCCGCTGCCGACCCAAGCAACGCTGCAAGGCAGGCTGAGCGTGAACGCGCCCGTGTTAATCCTGCCTACAACATTTAGAGTTCCTCCGTCATAGGTGACATTGTTCTGGAGCGTCGTGGTTGACTGTGAACGAATGACCAGCCCGCCGGTTCCAGTCCATGAGCCGATGCCTGCTAAATTCTGCGCTATTGGCGCTCCGGTGTCGAAATTTTCGCTGAAGTTAATAAACAGGCTGCTGCCGGTTACCGTCCCGTTGTTGGCGAACGTGCCGCCTTGAAAGTAGAGCGGAACGGAACTGCCGCCTGCGGGGCGGTTTAATGTGCCGTTAATGGTTACGTCGCCTCCCACCACGATGCCGACGGAGCCTGAAAGAGAAAACGTCGCGCCCGCGTCAACCGTGAGTCCATTGACCGTGAAGCCGGTGGTATTCGTATTTGCCGTAACGATGCCTGAAACTATTTTTAACGCGGTCGCCAATTTCGGATTGGCGTTGAATGCGGTTATCGTGGCTGTCCCGCTGCTCGGCTGCATTCTAATCTGCCCAGCCCCCGTCACCGGCGTGGCGCTGATGCCGGGCGTGCCGGCGATTTGAAAGTTCGCTCCCGAATATGTAAGCGTGTGATTGTTCAGGTTGAGTATCGAACTGGTGTTACTTTGCAGTTCGTTCGCGGCGAAGGTTACATCATTCTGGAGCGTCAGGGTGGTGGGCGAGGACGAACCGCCGCCGATTGCCAGGCGATTCAGCGTCCACGAGCCCGTGCCTGTCAGGGTTTGCGAACGCGCCGCGCCGCTGTTATTGAAGGTGAAAACGAAACCGGAGTTCTGCGCGCCTTTGGCGACCGCGCCGTTGTTGATGAACGAGGAGCCGTTAAAAGTGAAGTTCGATCCAATAGTGCCGAGGGTGGTTAATGTGCCGTTGACCGTTACGTCGTTGTTCACCGTCAGGCTCGAAAAAGTCAATCCGAGCGTCGCTCCGGCATCTATCACGAGCGGTCCGTTAATCGCGCCCGTTGAGCGGTAATCTATCGTGCCGGAGACGACGGTCACGCCCGGCGCGAAATTCGTTCCCTGATGCGCGAACTCAGCCATTCCGTCGCTGGGTGCGAATCTGACCGTGCCGGTTCCCGCAATCGTGCCGTCGTTGCCGAACGCCACCGTCCCGTTGAAATTCAAAGTGCTGCTGCCGATGTCAAGCGTGCCGTCGTTGTTGAAGCTAGTTCCGTTGAAAGTTAAGCTGCCGCCGATAATAATTGTACCGCTGTTGTTGATCGAGCCGCCGCCAAACACCAGCTCGTTAACAATCAGCTTGCTTCCCTGCGGAATGAGAAGATTATTTGCGCTCATCGGCACAGTTCCCGTCATCTCCAATGTGTTGCTCGCTTTTACTGTAAAAGTTCCGCCGAGATTCCATGAGCCTGTGCCGCCGATGAAATAATTGAACGCTTGTCCCGAAGTGCCGAAGGTGACATTGCCGACCGAAACTGAGGCGTTGTTGACGAACCCGACGGTCGTGTTGGACGCTCCCCCAATCACAAAAATAGAGCCTGACCCGGTGAATGCTCCGTTAACCGTGATTCCTTTCGTCGTGAGCGAGCCGCCCAGCCCGCCGCCCTGAACGGTTGTTTCGCCTCCGACCGTGAGATCCGCAGTGGTATCCACAGTTCCTCCATTAATCTGCGCGAACCCGGAAACTGATACCCCACCGTTCTTTATTGTCCCTATCAGCATAAGACTCTGACAAGAACCCGTGCCGCTAACGGTATGAGTGATTTGGACGCTGTCCCCCGCACCGGGAACGCTTCCCGGACAGTTCCCGGAACCCATCGGACTTTCTGGATTCCAAGTGCAAAGATTATTCCAGTCGCCGTCCTTGAGGCTGGAATAACTCGCCGCCTGCGCCGTCGCACTGATAAAGATGGTCGAAAAAATTATCGCCAAAATAGTTATTGTTGTTTTCATATACGCCGTTTCCTTTAGTCAAATATTGGACTCTATTTTAACGGCGGCGAAAAGCCGATTTAACTACTCTGTTGAGCAGGTTGGATCAACCAGCGGATTTTGAGAGGCGGAAAGCGGATTCACTTTTTGCGGAAACACGCACGAAGTAAGTGTGTCTTGCCCCGCTGACGAAAACGCCCTTACTTTGAATCTAAACTAATTTCTCGCGCAGGGCTTTGGCGACGGCTTCGGTTTTCGAGTGGACTTGCAGCTTGCAGTAGATATTTTTCAGGTGAAACGAAACGGTGTGAATGGAAATTCCCATTTCGCGGGCGGCAGTTTTTTTATGATGACCTTCGACGAGCAGTTTTAATAATTCGGTTTCCTGCGGCGTGAGATAGTATTCGGCTGATTCGGGCGGGCGAAACTGGCGAAAAAGTTTAACGACGCGGGCGGCGATGTTCGGCGACATCGGCGAGCCGCCGTCAACCGCTTCGCGCAACGCTTCGAGAAGACGCGCGGGCGGCGTGTTTTTCAAAAGATAACCGTTCGCGCCGTTGCACAAGGCGTTGAAAATCTCCGTGTCGTTGTCGTAAATCGTCAAGGCGATAATCGGAATCTCAGGAAAGATTTGTCTGATTCTGATGATGCCTTCCGTGCCGCTCATTCCGGGCAAGCCCAAATCGGTCAGCACCGCGTCCGGCTGCTCGCACTCGATTCGCGCCAACGCCGTTTCCATACTGCCGAAAGCGGCGACGCATTTGAAACCCACCGTGCCGTTTATCAGCGCGGTCAAGCCTTCGCGGATTTCCCGAAGGTCTTCAATCAAGACGACGCGCAGACTCGCTAAAGCGTTTTGTGTTGGGTAGTTTTTGATGGTTGAAATCACTTTACGATTTAATTTACCGGAAATAAATTCATCTGTCGCCTACTCTCTTGAGTAGTGGCGTTTCAATTAAACTTGACTCATTTTGGACAAAGGCAATTCAAGCTCGATTGTCGTTCCGTGTTTTTCGGGCGAATCAATCTCCAACTTACCCCCGAGAGCGCGGGCGCGGCGCGTCATACTCCGCAAACCTTGTCCGTCATTTTCCGCCGTCGTTTCAAAACCTTTGCCGTTGTCTTCGATTTGCAAAAACAACCGCGCATTGCTGACGCGAAAATTAATCTCGACTCGCGTGCAGTCCGAATGCCGCGCCGCATTATTGACCGCTTCTTTAAAAATCAGCAAAACGTCGCGCCGCACTCCAACGCTCAATTTCAGATCCGCGTCGGAGGCGGGCGCGTGAAATTCCAAATCAATCTCACGCAGCGCGAAAATTTCCTCGGCGTGGCGGCGCATTCTGACCGTCAAGTCCAGAAGACTGTCGTGGTCGGGCGAAATCGCCCAAACGATGTCGTTCATCGAAGCGACCGATTCGCGGGCGATGTCGGCAATCGAAGTCAAAAGACTGCCGCTGCCGTTCGCGCTCTTTTGTTTCGCCACTTCGCTCAGAAGGGAAATGCGCGTCAGGTTCGCGCCGATGTCGTCGTGCAAATCGGTGGCGATGCGCGTCCGCATTCGCTCCATTTCGAGCAGCCGCGCCACGCGGTTTTTATAAAACAGATAACCTGCCAACGTCGTCAAAAGCAGAACCGAAACGACGAACCACCAGCGTTGCCAGAGCGGTGCGGCGATGCGAAACGAAACGGTTGCGGGCTGGCTGTAAATTCGGTCGGCGGTTTGGGCGCGAACTTCAAATTGATACGCGCCCGATGCGAGGTTGGCAAAATTAACTGTCCTTTCCGCCGTTTTCGTCCAATCGGATTCGCCGAAACGATATTCGTATTTTAATTGTTCGCCGAGATTCGTCCCCAAACCGAGAAAATCAATTGTCACTTGCCGCTGGTCGGAAGCGAGTTCGAGCGGCGCGATTTCACTTTCGCCTAAAATCGAAATTGACTGCGCGATGCCGGACACGCGCAAGCCGGTGATGAAAATGTTCGGCGGCTCGCGCCTGCGTTCGGGTTCGGGAACGAATTGCGCCAAGCCGCCCGTCGTTCCAAACCAGAGATTATTTTTACGGTCGCGGTAAGCGATTTCGACGCTGCTATTCGGCAAACCGTCGGCGGTCGTGAAATTTTCGATTTGTCCGGTTTCGGGTGTCAAGCGGTCAAGCCCGCGTCCCGTGCCGACGTAAATTCGCCCGAATTCGTCTTCGGTGACGCACAAAACGCCGATGCTCGAAAGACCTTCGGCAGGCGTGTAGCGCGTGAAACTCAATTCGTCAGCGTTCACATCGTCAAGCCGCAGCAAACCCGCCGTCGTGTTAGCGATCCAAAGTCTGCCCGCGCGGTCAACGAATAAATCGCGTATCCAACCTTCCGGCGCACCGTCCGCCCGCGAGAATATCTTGAATTGCCCGTCACGGTAACGAACTAGCGCACTGTTGTCTTCGCCCGTGCCAATCCAGAGATTTCCCGCTTTATCTTCGACAAACGCCGAGCCGATGCGGTCTGTTCCCATTCCCAATTCCTGCGTCAAATTCTGCCAATTATTGCTCGTCCGTTCCCAACGCCACAATTCGTAAACCGTGCCGACGGTCATAATCCAAAAGTCGCCGCGCGAATCTTCATAGAAGCGAAAAACTTCCGTCGGTTTTGTGCTGACTATAATTTGCTGCGGCGCGACACGCGCCAAATCTTGAAATTGCGCCGGGCGCGGAAAACGAAAAAGCCCGTAGCCGGTCGGAAACCACCAATCGCCCGCCGCGTCCTGCCAGACGGTTTGCTTCCAGCCCCAGCCGGGATAACTCACCTTCGGCGGGATATTCGGTCTAACCAATTCAAATTTTTCACCGTCAAAGCGGCTGATTGTGCGCCGGTCAACGCCGAAACTGGCGAACAGCTCGCCCGCTCGATTTTCAAAAATCGAATTCGCCAGCGGAGCATCCATTCCGTCCGCTTCGCTGTAAGACGTAAAACCGTAACGCGCCAATTTTTTCACGCCGCATTTTGTCCCCGCCCACAAATTTCCGTCCTTATCTTCAGTAACAGCCCAAACGTCGTAATCACACAAATCGTTTTTCGTCGTATAAGTTTTGCAAACCGAATCTTTTCCTTCGCCCTGCCAACGGCACAATCCGCGAATGGTTGCCACCCACATTTGCCCGTCGCTCGATTGAAATAAATCGGGAATCCATTCGGCGGGCAAACCGTCTTTCATTGTGTAATGCCGCTCGACGATTTTTTGATTCGCCTGCGGCTCGGCAACCAGCATACATAAACCCGCACTGCTGATGCCCGAACGCATTCCAACCCAAATTCGCCCGTTTTTATCTTCAAGCAGCGAAGCGGCATTTTCGCCCGGCAAACCGTTGACAGTCGTAAATCGCTGAACTTCGCCGCCCGGCAAAAGACGAAATAAACCACTGCCAATCGTCGCAATCCACAACGCGCCGCGCCAGTCTTTGATGATTGCAGAGATTGAAAGCCCGTCGCTGTTCGGCAGCGATTTGCCGAGATTGACGACTTCGAGTTCGTTCTGCGCGTTCAGTTTATAAAGCCCGTCGCTCGTTCCCGCCCAAACCTGCCCGCCGTCGTCTTCAAACAAAACTTGAAAACTTTTCGCCTTCGGATTGTCGGGCAGATAAATTGAAAAAAGCGGATTATTCTGATTTTGGATTTCGGATTTCGGATTTCGGATTTCGGTTGCTTCTTTAAGCGGAGCGCGGATTCCGGTCGGGTTTAGCTTTACTAAACCGGCATCGGTGGCAATCCAAATTTCTCCTTTTTTGGTTTCGAGAAAATCGTTAACGTGACGGTCGGGCAAACCGTCGTCCGTAGTAAAATTGGCGAAGGCGTAACCGTCAAAACGCGAAATGCCTTCCGGTGTGCAGAACCACAAAAAGCCGCGCGAGTCTTGTTTGATTTTATAAACATTGTCGCGCAAAAGACCGTCGGCGACCGTGTAGGTTTTTATCGGCAGGCGTTCGGCTTTGGAAATTAGCGATAAAAACAAAACAAACGCGACGCAGCCGAACGACGCGAATCGCCGACAAAAGAAATTTTTTCGAGTCTTGTCGAAAAACAATTTTCGTTTCCGCCTGTTTGAAAAATTGATAAGCGAATTATGTCATTTGCTTTCGGCGTTGACAAGAATTTTTAGTATTCACTAAAAAAGGCAGCCAATTGACTGCCTTTTTGTTATCGAGAGTTTCAAAAGAAATTTAATTTCCCAGCGCCTTCGCCGCGTTGATGCGTCCGCCGCTTTCAACCTTACCGTTGAGTGAATCAAGCCGGTCAACCGATTTCAAAACTCTTTCGCGCAATTTTTCAACCGACAATTTCGGTTCGCTCGCCAAAATCAAAGCTGCTACGCCTGCCACATACGGCGTTGCCATCGAAGTTCCCGATGCTTCACGATATTGGTCGTTCAGCCAGGTCGAGAGAATATCTCTGCCGGGCGCGGCAATGTGGACGGTTTTTATGCCGAAGTTTGAAAACGAAGCCAGATTGTCAGTGCGGTCGAGCGCAGCGACGCTGATGACGTTCGGCAAATCGTAGTTTGAAGGATAATGCGGACGTTTATCGTTGCTCGAACCGTCGTTACCCGATGCGGCGACAAATAAAATTCCTTCTTCGCCAGCCGCGCGAATTGCGTCTTCGAGTGCTTTTGAATAAGCGGTCGAACCCCAGCTCGCGTTGATAACTTTGACGTTGACACCGGCGCGTTTGCGGTCAATCGCGTAGTTTATCGCTTCAATCGCGTCTTTGGTCGTGCCGAAACCGCCGCGTCCCATAAATTTGAGCGGCATAATTTTGACATTCCAATTGATTCCCGAAATTCCTTCGTTGTTATTGCCTTCCGCGCCGATGATTCCCGAGCAGTGCGTTCCGTGTCCGTTGTCGTCCATCGGGTCGCTTTGGTTATCGGCGGCGTTAAAACCGTGCGAATCATTAAATGTGCCGAGTTCGTCGTCTCTGTATTGCGGAACATTGTCGGGACGAAGCCACATATTTTCAACCAAATCGGGGTGCGTGTAATCAACTCCGCTGTCCAAAACGGCGACGACGACATCCGCGCTTCCCTGCGTTTTCAGCCACGCTTTGATTGCCGCAACGTCGGCATTTGCCTTGCCGCCGCTCTGCCCGTTATTGCTTAACGCCCACTGTTCCGCAAACATCGGGTCGTTCGGCAAAATCGAGTCGGCATCATTTTCACGATGAAGTAATTTGGAGGCTGAATAATTCGCCGGGTCATCGAGTTTGATTTCATTATTCGGCTCGGCATAAGCTACCAAACCGCTCATCGCCTGATATTGCTCGGCGACTTTTACTTTGTCTTTGTTGTCGAGGTCGTCAATCGAAATCCAACCCTTCGCCGATTCAATTTTATCCTCAATTCGATCGTTGTTTTTCGCCACGAGTTTCCTGATTTCCGTTAAACTCACTTCAGGACGAAACTTAACCAAAACTTCCGGCTCGCTTTCCGAGTTTGAACGCTTGATTGCAATCGGCTGTCTCGATTTAGCCGGCTCTGAACTTACAGTTGCCTGCCGCAGCGTCGCTTGCCAGCGTCCGATTTGTCCAAGGACTGCCGCAAAAGTAATTATAATTGCGGCGATGCCGAAATGTATCCAAAAATTGTTTCGATTCATTCTTTAAACTCCTATCGTAAATTCGGATGACCCGTTCACATTGAGCGCGTCAGATCTACCTGCTTTCTATCTGATTTTACAAAAACAAAATCTATTTAGAGCTGCGTTTTTCAGTGTCACGCGATTTGCTGCCGGATTGACTACCGGATTTGTTTACGTTATCAATTTTGTAAATAGGGTCGCCGTTTTTATCCACATCCGGTATTTTTGCAAGGTTTTTCTTTAATTCTTTATCTTCCATAATTATTCCTCTATCTGACAAGTTTCTGTGCTTTTTCCGCTGTGGTCTAAACAATTAAAATCCTTTTGTGTTCAGCCGATTATTTTACGATTCGATAACGTAATTTGTTCCTTTAAAACCGCACAGACGCAGTTGATACTTGTCAGCGCGATATTCGTAATCTTTTTCGTCCGCGCTCAGTTTTATTTTCCAGCCGCTCGAAATCATCTGCGCCGACATTTCGTCATTGACCGGCGCGCCGAGCGACATATCGGGAAAATCAGTTTCGCTGGCGGAAACATTTTTAATTTTGCTTTCCTCGACTCCCAGACGCTTTGCTAAATCGCTTTTTGCTCTCTGAATTGCGCTGTCTTTGTTAAAATTCATATGCTTATTTTTATTCGCGGGGTTTAAATTATAATTTTGCTTCACTCTGAAAAATTAGTCAACAAAACAGATTTAGAAATAAAGTTTTCCACAGGCGGAAAACTTTTTAAAATTCTCCAAACCTCTCTGCTGTATACGTTTGGCAAATAGATTTCAGTGACAAACAAAATTTATTTAATACTTGTCAAATACTCAAGAACTTGAGTATAATAAATTTTGCTTATCAAGGAACAATGCGAAGCGTTTCGCGATGTTGCCAACAAAATATCAAAAATCAGTATCTCAGAAAAATTTAGATGCGAAAAGGCTGTCAGCGGGACAGCCTTTTTACTTTTCCACGGCTTGTTAAAAGCCGAAAAATTTCAACGAGCGCGGGAACGATAAAAACCGCGCACGCCGTTCCTAAAATCGAGCCGGTCAAAAACCTGGAAAAATGCGTGTTTTCCCAAATCTCGAAGAAACCGAGCGACCAATCAACCAGCATCGGAATCATCGCCAGGAAAAGCCAGAAACGCGGAAGCGGCTCGCCTTCTTCAAACGGGCGCAGAAAAGGATACAAAACAAAGCCGAAAAACAAACCGAGATAAATCCCAAAACATCTGCTGCAAACGGCAAAAGGCTGATTATCGAAAAAGTAGGAGCGAGCCGGAATCTGATGACAGATGTAACTGCAAAAGCTGTAAATCGGACTCGAAACACTCGTCAAATCGTTTGCCTGTGCAAACGGCGCAATCACAATCAAAAAAACCCAAACCGCCGCTAAAAAAGCAAATGCGCCCCAAACGAAAAACGCTTGCCGTCGCCGTTTTTCAACAGCGGTTTGCGAAATATAGTTTTCGATTGCTTCAGGCATAAATGAATTTTAGCCACGAACAAACACGCGCAAGACACGAAAAAAGAAAAGTAAGATAATAAAAAAATTTGGATTTTTGTTCGTGTTCTTTCGTGTTTGTTCGTGGCTAAAAAAATCAAAATCTAATCACCGCATCGGGTCCGCCTTCGACGTGAACCGTGTCAACAAAACGAATGTTTTTTGACTCGGTGGTCATCACGACCGAATGCGTCCGCTTGCCCGCGCCGAAGAATCGAACACCGCGCAGAAGTGCGCCGTCGGTTACGCCCGTCGCGGCAAAAATTATCCGCTTTCCGGGCGCAAGGTCATTCGTGCCGTAAATTTTATTTGGGTCTTTGATTCCCATTGACTGCAACCTTTCCATTACTTCTTCGGCAGGCGGAACTTTCGATTTATCAACGCCGAGACGTTCCGGGTCAAAAACGAGTTTTGCCTGAATCTCGCCGTTCAAACATTTCATTGCTGCCGCCGTAATCACGCCTTCGGGCGCGCCGCCGATGCCCATCAGCGCGTGGATATTCGTTCCCGCGACCGCCGCCGAAATTCCTGCCGAAAGGTCGCCGTCGGAGATAAGCCGAATTCTCGCTCCCGCTTTTCGCACATCGGCGATAAGCTGTTTATGACGTGAGCGTTCGAGACAAATAACGGTTAAATCGTCAACATCGCGTCCGAGCCGACGCGCGATGTTCTTCAAATTATCGGCAACCGGCGCGTCAATATCAACCGAGCCGCGACACGAAGGACCAACCACAATTTTGTCCATATAAATATCCGGCGCGTTGAGAAGTCCGCCGCGTTCAGCCGCCGCGAGAACGGCAATCGCGTTGTTTGCGCCGACCGCGCACAAATTCGTGCCTTCGAGCGGATCAACGGCAATGTCAATTTCGGGAAAAGATTCCCGGACTTCTTCGCTGAAACCGCCGCCGCCGAGTTCTTCGCCGATATAGAGCATCGGTGCTTCGTCGCGTTCGCCTTCGCCGATAACGATTCGTCCGCGCATTGGAACGCTGTCCATCACCTCGCGCATCGCTTCGACGGCAACGTGGTCTGAATGTTTGCGGTCGCCTTGTCCCATGGTCCGCGCCGACTCAATCGCCGCCGCTTCGGTGACGCGCAAAAAATCCAGCGACAATTCTCTCTCTGCTTTTAATTTTTTCATCCTTATTTTGTCCTTTGTTATTTGTCGGTTATCCTTTGCGTGTTTGTGTTGACGGCTTCAGAAAAATGGCACAAAGCAAAGGACAACCGACAAAGGACAACTAACTTTTTTTATTATCTTCCGACTAATTTTTACACTTGTCTAACCTGCTTTGACAAGTTATGCTTCTCGGTATCATATTTTTATATTAGTTTTTATAACAGACAAGGAGAATTTTTTATAAATGACGTATATCGTGACTGAGCCGTGCATCGAATGTAAATACACCGATTGCGCGGCAGTTTGTCCCGTCGAAGCCTTCCACGAACTTCCCGACCGGCTTTTAATAAATCCTGACACCTGCATTGATTGCGACGCTTGTATCCCTGAATGTCCGGTCGAGGCGATTTTCTCGGATATGTCAATTCCCGAAGAATATATGGATTGGCTGGCGAAAAATGCGGAAGCTGAAAATTATCCGATTATCAGCACGAAGATTCCGGCTCTGCACAGCGCAGGCTGCACGGGTCCGCCGGAATGAAACGAGAAAATTATTTGAGAAAAGAACGGGGGAATTATTTTTTCTCGTTCTTTTTTTATTGGACTCTATCCAAATAATACTTCCGAAAAAAAAGTCTTGTCAGCACTCTAAGTTATAAAGTAAAATAAAAACAGCTTTTACATTCCACAGAAAGCACCCGCAAATTTTACAAAGATTTCCTCGCGGTTGAATTCAATCCTTTTAATTCGCAACTCAATCAACATCGTCAACTTTTCCATTGAAAAAAAAATAAAATTCCCTATAGAATCACCGTTGACGGTCAACCTCTATTTTTTAGAACTTAAAACGTGGCAGCAATGTTAGCTAAATTTGAAGAAAATTCACGATACGCAGGCGAGATTTTCGAATCGAGCGAAAAATCGTCGTGCAAAATACTCGTGCTTTTCGGCACGCGCCCCGAAGCCATCAAGGTCGCGCCCGTGATCTACGAATTAAAAAAATCAGCGCATTTTCAAGTTTGCGTCGTTTCTTCGAGCCAACACACTGATTTGCTCGCGCCTTTTTTGAAAATTTTCAACCTCGAAACCGATTATGATTTGCGCGTAATGACGGCGAATCAAACGCCGAATCAAGTTTGCGCGAAGGTTTTAGCGGCATTAGATACAATTCTGGAAAAGGAAAAACCCGACATAGTTCTGGTGCAAGGCGATACGACAACCGCTTTTGCCGGCGCGTTGGCGGCTTTTAACCGGAAAATAAAAATCGGACATATCGAAGCGGGTTTGCGTTCGGGCAACGCGCTGAGTCCTTTTCCCGAAGAACTCAACCGCCGTTTGATTTCACAAGTGGCGACGTTTCATTTTTGCGCGACAGAGAGCAACAAACAAAATTTGTTAGCCGAAAATGTGAACGAGAAACAAATCTTTCAAACGGGAAACACGGTTGTTGACGCGCTGCAATTTATATTGAAAAATGAACAGCCGGGTGCGAATATTAAAAAGCTGATTGATGAAACAAGCGATTTAAAACGCATTCTTTTGACCACGCACCGCCGTGAAAGTTTTGGTGAAAAGATGTCGGAAAATCTGAAAACCCTGCGCCGCTTTGTTGAAAAGCAAAAAGATGTTTGCCTGATTTTTCCCGTTCATCCGAATCCGAATGTGCGAGCGGTTACCAATAAAATTCTTGCAAATCGGGAAAGAATTTTTCTGCTCGAACCGCTTGATTACATTGATTTTATCCAACTGCTGAAAAACGCCTGGCTGATTGTTTCCGATTCGGGCGGCGTGCAGGAAGAAGCACCGAGTCTGGGCAAACCGCTTTTTATTCTACGTGAAAACACCGAACGCCCCGAAGCAATTCGAGCCGGAATTGCCAAACTCGTCAGCGATAACTTGAAAGAACTTTTAGAGGAAAATTACCGGGACGAAACCTGGATAAATTCGGTGAAGCAAATCAAAAATCCATTCGGTGACGGCAAGGCGGCAAAACGAATTGTCGAGATTTTAACTGAAAATTTTAGCGCAAAGGCGCAAAAAACATTTAGCCACGAATTACACGAATGAACACGAATTAAGAAAACAATTTATTCGTGTTATTCGTGTTATTCGTGGCTAATTTCTTTTATGACTCAAACCGCACCAATTAAAAAACATCTCTTGACCGTTCTGGTCGAGGATTATTTTCACGTCGGCGCGTTTGAAAATCTTATTCAGCAGCGCAATTGGTCAAACTTCGAGCCGCGTTACGAACAAAACACTTTGAAAACGTTGGATTTGCTTGATGAATTCAAGACAAAGGCGACGTTTTTCGTGCTTGGTTGGATTGCCGAACAAAACCCGAAAATAGTCCGCGAAATCGCTTCGCGCGGACACGAAGTCGCCAGTCGCGGATTTTATCACCGTTCTTTAACGCATTTAACGCCGGAAGAAGTTCGTGAAGATGTCCGAAAAACCAATCGCGTTTTGGAAGACGCGGCGGGACAAAAAATTATCGGCTATCGAGCGGCGGAAAAATTATCCTACGAAAAGGACAGTTGGATTTTGGACATTCTGGCAGAAGAAAATCTTGTTTATGACGCTTCATTTCTGCCGACGCAGAAAGCTGAAAAGTCAAAGCGTTTTGCCCATCAAATTCACACGGGCGGCAAGATTATTTGGGAATTTCCCTACGCGACGCTCGATGTCGGCGTTGGATTGCTCCCGATTTCAGGCGGAAATTATCTGCGGCAAATTCCGCACACGCTGATGCGCCACGCCGTCCACGATTGGCACACGCGCTGCGACGCGCCGTTCGTGCTGTATTTTCACGTCTGGGAACTCGACCCGGAACAGCCGCGAATCTCGGCGGCATCGAGCTACAACCGCATTCGCCACTACCGCAAGCTCGACAAAATGGAGTGGGTTATCAAGGAGTATTTGCGAAAATACGACTTTACGACCGGCGCGGATTTTCTCGGAATTGAAGTTCAAAATTCAGAGTTAGGGATTCAAAGTTCAAATGCTCAAAATGTAGACTTGCCATTTGAAGTCACGCAATCCAAAATCCAAAATCTAAAATCCAAAATCAGCATTGTGATTCCGTGTTACAACGAAGCACCGACTTTGCCGTATCTGGCAAACACTTTGCGAAGCCTCGAAGCTAATCTGCGCGAAGATTACGAACCCGAATTTATTTTTGTGGACGACGCCAGCAAGGACAAAACCTTTGATAAATTGCAGGAGCTTTTTGGAAAACGCGAAAATTTTAAAATCATCCGGCACGAAACCAATCAAGGCGTGGCGGCGGGCATTATGACGGGAATCAAAAATGCCGAAAGCGAAATTGTCTGCTCGATGGATTGCGACTGCACCTACGACCCGCACGAACTCCAAAATATGATTCCGCTTCTCTCCGGCGGCGTTGATATGGTCACGGCTTCGCCTTATCATGCGAGCGGCGGCGTGCGTAATGTTCCCGAATGGCGGCTTTTTTTATCAAAAGGCGCGTCATTTCTTTATTCAAAAGTTTTGCGCTCGAACATTTCGACTTATACGAGTTGTTTCCGAATCTATCGGCGCAGTTCGGTGGTTGATTTGGATTTGCGAGAAACGGGATTTTTGGGCGTGGCGGAAATGCTCGGCAAATTGGTTTTGCGCGGCGGGCGCGTCATCGAACATCCCGCTGTTTTGGAAGTCCGACTGTTCGGATTTTCAAAAATGAAAACGGCACGGACAATTTTCGGACATCTGAAATTGCTTTCGCATTTGTCGAAAGAGCGTTTGTTCGGGAAAACCGAAATTATTAAAACTTCTTTACCAAAGGAAAATCTGCAACCGCAGATTGATGTGGATAGACACCAATGATGAAAAATCTCTAAGACTATTGCCCGCGAAATGCACGAAGATAAAACTAAAAATTTACTTTGTTTTTCTTTTTTTCGTATGTTTCGAGTGTTTCGCGGGCAAAAATAAAAAATAAAATACTATGACACCAACAGCACAACCGGAAAACATTAAATTACCGTCCGACCAGGACGCTTCGGGCAGAACCTTCGGCGCGGAAGAATTAGGCGCGATTACGGAAGTTTTGCAATCGGGAACTTTAATCACGACCAAAGGTAAATTCGGCAAAACTTTGGAAGAAGATTTTGCCGCGCGTTTGGGTGTGAAATACGCTTACGCCTGCAATTCCGGCTCGGCGGCGGTCCATGTTGCAATCGCGGCGATAAATCCGAATCCGGGCGACGAAATCGTTACAACCTCGATAACCGATATGGGCGCACTGACCCCAATCGTTTTTCAAGGCGCGATTCCCGTTTTTGCCGACGTTGACCCGAAAACTTTGAATGTTACGGCGGAAACAATCGAGAAGGGTTTGTCCGACAAAACCAAAGCGATTATCGTTACGCATTTGTTCGGAAATCCGTGCGAAATGCAGGCAATTATGGAACTTGCCGACTCAAAAGGAATTCCCGTTATCGAAGACACGGCACAAAGTTTTCTCGCCGAAACCGGCGGCAAATACGTCGGCACAATCGGAAAAATCGGCGCGTTTAGTTTTCAGCAAGGCAAACATATGACAACCGGCGAAGGCGGAATCGTCGTCACAAACGACGACGATTTAGCCAGACGTTTGTATCTCTGCATCAACAAGGCTTGGGGCTACGGCGACCAAAATCCCGACCATTATTTTATCGCGCTGAATTACCGGATGACCGAGCTGCAAGCGGCTTTAGCAGTCGAGCAATTGAAAAAATTAGACGCTTGCGTTGAGCAAAGACAGAAAATGGCGAAACTTCTCGATGAAAAAATTGCCGACATTGACGGCATCGAAAGTTATAAACCCGCGAGCGGTTCGACGATGACTTATTGGAAATACTGTCTGCGCGTTGACGACGCAAAAATCGAAGACGGTTCGGTCGGTCTGGCAAAAGCGTTGAAGGTTTATGATGTCGCGTCCGCGCCGCGCTACGTCGTCAAACCGGCGTTTATGTGCCGCGTTTTCACCGAGCAAAACACTTTCGGCGATTCGCATTTTCCGTTTAATCTGGCACGTCCCGAAGCGGTTGATTATTCACCGGAGAAATTTCCGGGAACTTTCAAAGGCTTGCACGACGTTCTCGTTTTGCCGATAAATGAACGCTACGAAGAAGAACACATTGAATTTTTGGCTTCGTCAATCCGCGAAGCTGTCGAGAAAGTTAGAAAATAAATCAGCCGCAGAGCGCACAGAGAAAAGCAAGAGATTTCAAATTTTTATTCATCGTTTAAGATTTCTCTTTTAACTCTGTGTTCTCTGTGGCAAAAAGAATTATGAAAAAATTAAAATTTGCACTCATCGGAACAGGCGGAATCGCTCAAACATACGCGCAAGCGTTTCAAACCAGCAACTGCTGTGAACTCGTCGCCGTTGCTGATGTCAGACGAGAAGCAGCCGACGCATTTGCCGAGCCTTTTGGCGCGAAAAGCTACGACAACTACAAAACTCTCGCCGAAAATGAAACGGTTGACGCGGTGATTATTTCCACGCCGCCGAACACGCACCCGGAAATTGCGATGTATTTTATGCAAAAAGGCGTGAATGTTTTGTGCGAAAAACCTTTGTGTTTGTCGGTCGCGGAAGCCAGAGAAATGATTGACTGCGCCGAAAAATCGAATGTCAAATTCACGATGGCGACGAAGTTTCGCTACGTCGAAGATGTCATCAAAGCCAAATCAATGATTGCCTCAGGCGTTTTGGGCGACATCGTGCAGTTTGAAAATGCGTTCACGGCAAAAGTCGATATGTCGAAGCGTTGGAACTCGGATTCCAAGATTTCCGGCGGCGGTGTGCTGATGGACAACGGCACGCATTCGGTTGATATTATTCGCTATTTCCTGGGCGCGATTGCGGAAGTTTTAGCCGTCGAAGCCGGAAACACGCAGGATTTGCACGTTGACGAGAACGTCAAACTGCTTGCGAAAACTAAAAATAATGTAACGGCGAGCGTTGATTTAACCTGGGGCATCAACAAGGAATTGCCCAATTTTATCAGCATTTACGGCACAAACGGAACTTTGCACATCGGTTGGGGCGCATCGAAATACAAACTCAATTCCAATCCTGATTGGATTCAATTTGGCAAAGGCTACGACAAAGTGCAGGCGTTCCGCTCGAAGATTGAAAATTTTGCTGGTGCGATTCACGGCACGGAAAAACTTTTGACAAAACCCGAAGACGCGCTCGCGTCGGTCGAAGTCATCGAAGCGGCGTATAAATCGCTGAATCAAAATCTCTGGCAGAAAGTTATTGAAAAATCGGACACGGCGAAGAAGTAAATTAGCCACGAATTACACGAATGAACACGAATTAAATTTTTCTTTATTCGTGTTCATTCGTGTAATTCGCGGCAAAAATCTTATGGCTAAAATTCACCAAACAGCAATTATTGAAGAAAACGTAAAAATCGGCGAGGGCACGAGCGTTTGGGACAACGTGCATATCCGGCACGGCGCGGAGATTGGCGAGGAATGTATCGTCGGCGAAAAAACTTATATCGCCTACGACGTAAAAATCGGCAATCTGGTGAAAATCAACGCGATGGTTTATATCTGCGCGGCGGTCACAATCGAAGACGGTGTGATGATTTCCGCTTCAACGACTTTTACCAACGACCGTTTTCCGCGCGCGACGATGCCCGATTTGAAAACCTTGCGCCCCTCAGAGCCTGACGAACACACTCTGCCGACTTTGGTGCGCGAAGGCGCGACAATCGGCGCGGGCTGTACCATCGGCAACGATTTGGAAATCGGACGCTGGGCGATGGTCGGAATGGGTTCTATCGTCACAAAATCAGTTCCCGATTTTCACCTCGTTCTGGGAAGTCCGGCGCGTTCGGTCGGCGCAGTCTGCAAATGCGGACAGCTTTTTCATAAGTTTGACGATTCGGAAAAGAGAGAATTTGAATGCGGTTGCGGTTTGCGATACAAAATTGAGAATCGAGATGTGAAAGAGAGAATTTAACCACAGATTTACACAGATAAACTCAGATAAGAAAAGAGATGGAAGAAGATAAATCTGGATTGTTAAAATCACTTTTTGAAAATGATGGTTCAAAAGATGAAATCAACCGGATAACCGAAAAGATTATTGGTTGTGCTTATAAAGTAGCAAATGAATTAGGTTGCGGTTTTTTAGAGAAAGTTTATGAAAACGCTTTAGCTTATGAAATCAGAAAACTCGATTTGAAGATTGAACAGCAAAAGCAAATCAAAGTTTTTTACGATAAATTTGAAGTTGGTTTTTACGAAACTGATTTGTTGGTTGAAAATGTTGTGTTAGTCGAGTTGAAAACGGTCAAAAATTTGGACGATGTTCACAAAGCGCAATGCTTGAATTACTTGAAAGCAACGGGCTTGAAAATATGTTTGCTGATAAATTTCGGCAATCCGCGAGTTGAAGTTAAAAGATTCGTTTTATGAAAAATTTAACCATAGATTTACACAGATAAACACAAGATTTTTTGATCTTACGTAAGTTATATTTCTTGTCCGGTCTATCTCTTGCTGAATTTATCTTTCTTATGTTTTGGTTTTTATCTGAGTTTATCTGTGTAAATTTGTGGTTAAAACTTCTCTTTGCAGTTTCAAACACTTAATGAGTAAAAATATCGCTATTGTCGGTTCTGGTTTTCTTGGCTTAACGCTTGCTTTGCGTCTTGCTGAAACAGGCGCGAAAGTTACCGTCTTTGAATCCGCGCCGGAAATCGGCGGATTGGCGAGCGCGTGGCAAATCGGCGATGTCGTTTGGGATAAACATTATCACGTTACGCTTTTGTCTGATTCTTTTACGAGAAAAATTGTCGATGAAATTGGTTTAGCAAATGAATTTGAATGGGTCGAGACGAAGACTGGATTTTACACCGACGGCAAACTCGTTTCGATGTCGAACAGTTTGGAGTTTTTGAAATTTCCACCGCTTGATTTAATCAGTAAATTTAGGTTGGGCGGAACAATTTTTTACGCTTCACGAGTTGAAGATTGGAAAGCATTAGAAAAGATTTCAGTCGAAGATTGGCTGACGAAACTTTCAGGCAAGCGGACGTTTGAAAAAATGTGGAAGCCGCTTCTGAAAGCAAAGCTCGGCGAAGCGTATAAAGAAACTTCAGCCGCGTTTATCTGGGCGACGATTCAAAGAATGTATGCGGCGCGAAACTCAGGTTTAAAGAAGGAAATGTTCGGCTATGTGCGCGGCGGTTACGCTCGTGTCTTGGAAAAATTCGGCGAACATTTAAAGGAAAAGGGCGTTGAGATTCGATTGAATTCGAGAGTCGAAAAGATTGAAAGGTTTGAGAATAAAGTAACGATTTCCACCGCCGAGAATACAGAAAGTTATAAAGCTGAAGTTAAGCTAAATGCTGTGCAGAATTATTCAGAAATTGCCGTGCGTTCCGTAACATCGACGGCAAAAACTTCGGAATTCGACCGGGTAATTTTAACTTGCCCGTCAAACGTCGCGGCAAAAATCGTCCCGCAATTGTCTGACGAAGAAAAACAAAAACTTGAAAACATCAAATATCAGGGAATTGTTTGCGCGTCGGTCTTGATGAAAAAATCTCTGTCTGATTTTTATGTAACCAACATTACGGACGATGTGCCGTTTACGGGAATTATCGAAATGTCCGCGCTGGTCGATAAAAGTGAATTCGGCGGAAACGCGCTTGTTTATTTGCCGAAATACGTCACGCCGAATGACGAGTTGTTTGAAAAAACCGATGATGAAATTGAAGAAATCTTTTTAGACAAGCTCGAAAAAATGTATTCTCATTTTTCGCGTGCGGATGTTTTGGCTTTCAAGATTTCGCGTGTTCGCCAGGTATTTCCGATTCCGACTTTGGATTATTCACAGAACTTGCCGCCGGTAAAAACGTCGCTCGAAAATGTGTTTGTCGTCAATTCGGCGCAAATTACGAACGGAACTTTGAATGTCAACGAAACCGTTCAGCTCGCCGAAAAATTCTTTGAAAATCATTTGAAAAACTAGATTTTTTCGTCGTTCGTTTTACAATCGAAGAATGAAAAATCTCGTATTTCTGCTGCACGTCGGAGCGACGCTTTATCTGGTCGGTGTAATTTGGATTGTGCAGATTTTGCATTATCCGCTGCTCGCCGGTGTCGGCGTTGACGGTTATACGGCGTATCATAATTTGCACACCTCGCGGATTACGCCGGTTGTCGCGCCCGCGATGATTGTGGAACTTTTGACGGCGATTTATTTCGCTTTCGTATTGTTTGACAAGATTGACCGGAGTTATTTTTGGTTCGGTCTGATTTTAGTTTTGATAATTTGGGCTTCGACTTTTTTCGTGCAGGTTCCCCTTCACGAAAAGCTCGCCGCCGGTTTCGATGCGGAAATACAGCACCGGCTTGTGCTGACGAATTGGGTTCGCACAATCGCGTGGACATTGCGCGGCGGATTGGTTTTGTGGATGCTGTGGGTAAAAATAAAATGAGTGAAAAACAAACTGCAAGTCTGTCTTTAGACCTCGACAATAAATGGTCGTATATGAAAACGCACGGCGATGCGGGCTGGGAAACTTTCCCGTCGTATCTCGATACGGTTGTGCCGCGCACTCTGCAGTTTCTGAAGGAAAGAGATTTGCAAATCACGTTTTTTATTGTCGGACAAGACGCGGCGCGTGAAGAAAATCAAGAATCGCTCGCGCAAATTTCCGCCGCCAATCACGAAATCGGCAACCACTCTTTTAATCACGAACCTTGGCTGCATCTCTATTCAAAGCGAGAATTAGAAACGGAATTTGAAAGAACCGAAGAAGCGATGGCAAACATTACCAACCAAACGCTCGTCGGCTTTCGCGGTCCCGGATATAGCTTGTCGCCGACGGTTTTGGAAGTTCTCGCGGAAAGAAATTACCAATACGACTGCTCGACTCTGCCGACGTATATCGCGCCGCTCGCCCGTGCTTATTATTTCTTCAAATCGCCGGAAATGTCGGACGAAGAACGCGAAAAACGCAAGAAACTTTTCGGCAAATTTGCGGACGGCTTTCAATCTTTGAAACCTTACCGATGGCAAATCGGCGAAAAATCTCTGGTCGAAATTCCCGTGACGACTTTGCCCGTTTTCAAAACGCCGATTCACGCTTCTTATGTAATTTATCTTTCGACGTTTTCAAAAGCCTTAGCCAGAACCTATTGGCAGACGGCGGTTGAGATGTGTCGAATGTCGGGAACGCAGCTTTCTCTACTGCTTCATCCACTCGATTTTCTGTCGGGCGAAGATGCGCCGGAACTAAAGTTTTTCCCCGCAATGAATTTGCCGATTGAGCAAAAGTTGGAGTTTGTCAGCGAGATTTTAGAAACATTCGGCAAGAAGTTTGAAATTGTAAATATGCGCCGACACGCTGAAATTGCGGGAAAGGAAAATCTAGCAAAAAAATTTCCGACCGCAGAGAATTTGAGTAGCAAAGAGAAAATGAGACCACAGATGACAGGTAAATAAAGTTATTTTTATTTTCATAACCGAAGTAATTGCTATAAAATCTCCTTGCCTTCTCCTACCCTTTTGCAGTGAAAAATGAATATCCCAACCGAGAAATCTTTCAAATTAACCCGCGTCAAATGTTGTGTTTGCGAATCGAACGACGCAAAACTGGTCGGCGCGGGTGAGGACTTTGAATATCGCACCAGCCCCGACACATTTCAGGCAGTGCAGTGTAGTTCGTGCGGTTTGGTTTACCTGAATCCGCGACCAGACGTTTCCGAGTTTGAAACGATTTATCCGCCGACGTATCACGCCTTTGATTTTTCCGAAAAAGATTTCGGCATCGTTTATAAAATTCGCTCGCGCCTTGAGGCAAAGCGTCTTTTGAGTTGGTGCGAGGATTTGCCGGTTGACGCGCGGATTTTAGATGTCGGCTGCGGCGACGGTTTTCATTTGAATCTTTTGAAACAATACGGCAAAAAAGGCTGGCGGCTCGAAGGTGTCGATTTTGACAAACGCGCCGTCGAAATGGCGGAAACATCAGGCTTGAAAGTTCATCTCGGAAGCATCGAAACGCTTGATTTGCCAAAAGACGCTTACGATTTGGCGTTTATGATTCAGACAATCGAGCATCTCGAAAAGCCTTTCGAGATTTTGGCGGCAATCAAAAGTGTTTTGAAAACAGGCGGAAAACTCGTGATTGTTACCGACAACACCGATTCGCTTGATTTCAAACTTTTCAAAAACGGTTATTGGGGCGGTTATCATTTTCCGCGCCACTGGAATTTGTTTAATCAAAAGTCTTTAAGAAAGCTGGCGGAAAAAGTAGGTTTTCAAATTGTCGATTTAACGACGCAGGTCAGCCCGGTCAACTGGGTTTATTCGATTCACAACGCGTTGGCTGACCGCGCCGCGCCGCGTTTTCTGATTGACCGTTTCACATTGAAATCAACCGCGTCGCTGTCGGCTTTTACGATGCTCGACATCGTTTTACAAAAGCTCAATCGCGGCGCGTTG
>Ga0136618_10000053_pt1 | contig 25905 bp, 27 predicted proteins | sample AntDrymUQ3302106_2_FD_104805 | JGI IMG/M metagenome (GOLD analysis project Ga0136618, IMG submission 104805) | Polar desert sand microbial communities from Dry Valleys, Antarctica - metaG UQ330 (21.06) | ecosystem: Environmental > Terrestrial > Soil > Desert | place: Antarctica: Dry Valley... | reverse complement strand
TCTTCAGGCCGGCGAAGAGCGGCAGGGTGAGTTCGGGGAAGTCCGGGGCGCGATGGTCCTGCATGGGGACGTTCATCGCGCGCCGCACGGACTCGGGGATGTTGGTCGGACCCGGGATGAAAAGGTGGTTTACCCCATTGCGCACGTCGTCCCTACCTTCCCGGCCGCTGGACGACCCGCTGCCGCTGCGTCGAGCGTGGCTGCTGGAACGCAACCAGAATGGTGGCCTGGGTGGCCAGGTCACAGCGGGAGCTTAACGGTCGACGGTGCCGCGCTGTAGGGTGTGGAGCAGTGCAGGCCGAAGGTGGCATGGGGAGACCGGCACCCGGTCCGCGACCAGGGGGAGGGGACCGCCCAGCGGTACAGTCCAGGGCGTGGGCCACCTGCGGCTGAGACTGCTCGGGCGCTTCAGCGTCGAGGGCGATCTCGGCGGCCCAGCCCCCACCGGGAAGGCCCAGCGGCTGCTCACGATGCTCGCCGCGCGGCACGGGCAGTTCGTCCCGCTGGATTCCCTGATCGACGTGCTGTGGGACGAGCACCCGCCCGAGCGGGCCGACCGCAACGTCGCCGCACTGGTGAGCAGGCTGCGCCGCTGCCTCGGGCGGCACCGCATCGACGGCGGCCCCACCGGGTACCGCCTGGTGCTCGACGACCGCATCGCCGTCGACCTCTTCGAGGCCGAGGACCTGGTGCAGGCCGCGGAGCGGGAGCTCTCCCACCGGCGCTACGCGCTGGCGGCGACGGGTGCGGAGCAGGCCACGAAGCTGCTGGCGGCCGGCCGCGCCCTGACCGATCAGCGGGACGCGACGTTCGCCGAGGACCTTCGCGGGCAGGCCGACCGGCAGCTGCGCCGGGCCCGCGCGTGCTGGTGGACGGCGGCGCTGGAGCTCGGCGCGCACCGGGCCGCGGTCGAGGTCGCGTCGGCCGCGCTGCGCGACGACCCGCTCGACGAGGAGGCCTGCCGCGCCGCGATGCTCGGCCACCAGCGCGCGGGTGAGTCCGGCGCCGCGCTACTGACCTACAAGGCGTTGCGCACCGCGCTCGCCGAGCAACTCGGCAGCGACCCGTCCCCGGCGAGCCAGACGCTGTTCCTCTCCATCCTGCGGTCCGAGACCCCGACGTCGGGTGCCCGGCCGCCGCCCGACCAGCCGCCGGATCCCGGACCGCTGGTCGGCCGTGACGCCGAGCTCGCCGACCTGCTCGGCCTGTGGGCCGCGGCCACGAGCGGGCACCCTGCACTCGCCCTGGTCGTCGGCGAGGCGGGCATCGGGAAGAGTGCACTGGTCACCGCGCTGGGCGCGGAGGTCCGACGCACCGGCGGCCTGGTACTGGTGACCGCGTGCTTCGAGGCCGAGCGGTCGCTGTACCTGCAGCCACTGGTCGAGGCCGTGCGGTCCGTCGTCGCCCGACAGGAACCGCAACTGATCCGCGAGCTGGCCGGCGAGTGCCTGGGGACGCTGATCGAGCTGATCCCCGAGATCGCGCGGGCCACCGGTCCGGCACCCTACGAGCGGGTCACCCCGGAGCTGGAGCACCGCAAGAGCCTCGAGGCGCTGGCCGCGTTCCTCGACCGGCTCGCCGAGCGGCAACCGGTGCTGCTGGTGATCGAGGACATGCAGCACGCCGGGCAGTCCCCCGTCGAGGCGCTGCATTTCCTCGTCACCCGGTGGGAGGGCGCACGGGTGCTCGTGGTGGCCACCGAGCGCACCGGTGAGGGCCAGCCCGCGGTCGCCGCACTGCGCGACCTCGCCACCTGCCGGGAGCTCGCGCCGCTGTCCGAGGACGCCGTCACCACCCTGGTGCAGGACTCCGGGCTCCCGTACGACGTCGGGCAGCTCTACGCGTGGACCGGCGGGTCACCGCTGTTCGTCACCGAGCTGCTGCGCCACGCCGCCCCGTCCGCGTCCACCGGGGCGGTTGAGCTGGCGATCCCCGGGTCGCTGCACGAGGCGGTCGCGGAGCGCCTGGAGCACGCCGGCCCGGACGTCTCCGCGCTGCTGGCCCAGGGCGCCGTGCTGGGCAGCGCGTTCTCGCTGGACGAGGTCGCCGCGCTGAGCGGCCTCGACGTCGAGGACTGTGCGCAGCGGGCCGCCCGTGCACTGCGGGCGGGCCTGCTGGTGGCGCGCGGGGAGAGCTTCCGGTTCGCCAACGACATCGTGCGGCAGGTGGCCTACGACGCGGTCCCCGACCCGATCCGGATCAGCAGGCACCGCCGCGCCGCGAAGCTCCTCGACGCGCGCCCCGAGGCGGCCGCGCGCCATCTCGCCGCCGCGCGTGACTGGGCCGCCGCCGCCAGGGCGTGGCTGCTCGCCGCCCACGCCGCGCACCTGGCGTTCGCGAACCTGGAGGCCGAGCGCCTGCTCACCGACGCGATGGCCGCGGCGACCGCCGCCGAGGATCGCGGCCTGCTCGCCGGGGTCCGGCTGCGCCGGGGCCAGATCCGCACCCACCTCGGCCGCCACGACGACGCTCGCGACGACCACGAGGCCGCGCTGGCGCTGGCCCGCGACCTCGGCGACGAGGAGCTCGAGGCGCGGGCGCTGGAGCAGCTCGGGTGGACCGCGCTCTACGCCCGCACCTGGACCGCTTCGCCGAGACGCGGGCCGTGCTCGAGCGCGCCGTGCTGCTGTGCCGCCGCACCGGGCAGTTCCGGCCCCTGCTGCAGACGCTGTTCTTCATCGGCCTCGCCCGCGGGGACGTCGGCGACTTCGCCGGTGCACTGCGGGCGCTGGACCGGGCCCGCAGGCTGATCGACGGCTACGGCGTCAGCTTCTACCGCGCCGGTGTCGACACCACCACGTCGTGGCTCTGGCAGGAGCTCGGGGACGTGCACCGCGCCCGCGAGTACGCCGAGCGCGCGGTGGAGCTCGCCCACCACGGCGGGGGTGCGCTGGAGCTGGAACAGGAGCTGCACGCCCTGCTCGCGCTGGCCGACTGCGACCTGATGCAGGGCCGCGACGACGACGCGGGCGCCCGCGTGGAGGCGGCCGCGCCGATGCTGGAGCGGTCCCTGCCGTTCCGGCCGCGGGCGGCGATGCGGCTGCTGGAGATGCGGGCCCGCTGGGACCGCACCCAGGCCGAGGCGCTGCTGCACCAGGCCCGGACGTTCTCGTCGGCGAAGTACGAATCGCTGGCACTGTGGCACCTCGGCCGGCCCGGGGAGGCTGCGCGCGCCGCCGCCCGGACCGGCTCCGACCTGCTGATGGGCCAGCTGGGCGCGCCGCCGGAGCGCCGCGCCGCGCTGGACCGGATCGCGACCACGTTGCCCGCGGAGCTGCGCCTTTCGTTCGTCGCGGGCGGCCGGCTCACCACGCACCGCACCCCGTGAGTCGGCGTCACGCCTCGCGCAGCGGGATCTCCATCAGCACGTGCGGGTGCCCGACGTAGTCCTCGATCCCGCCCCGGCGCACCCATCCGAGGCGGACGAAGAAGCGCTCGTTGGCCGGCTGCACGTGCGCGATCATCCGTTGCCCGCCCAGTGCCGCGGCGGTGGCGACGGCGAAGCGGACCAGCGGCCCGCCCAGCCCGCTGGTCCGGAAGGTGGGTAGCACGGCGAGCCGGTCCCCCTGCCACAGCCCGTCCTGCAACGGGTACAGCCGAACGGTCCCCGCGGGAAGACCCCCGGCGTGGCCCAGCACGCGGCACACCGCGGGATCCTCGTCGTGCGCGTCGACGTCGCACTCGGGGAAGATCCGCTGCTCGGTGACGAAAACCGCGCGGCGGATGCGGTGGTGCTCGGCGAGCTCGTCCGCGGTCCCAGCCAGCCGGCAGGACACCACCCCGGTCTCGGCGAGCGCCGCCGGTGCCCGGGTCACGGCGGGCTGCCGCCCGGGCGGGGGGCGATCTGCAACAGCGGCCGCCCGCCGACCAGCCCCGACTGGACGCTGCCCAGCCCCGAGCACGCCTGGCAGCGCGCGCACCCCGCGACGGCGGTCTCCGCGCCGAGGCCGCGGTCGGCGAGGTAGCCGGCCACCTTGCGGTAGACCCGCTCGGCGTACTGGGCCGGCGGCGGCGGGATGTCCTCCATGAGGCTGCCGGCCACCGGGCGCAGCGGCACCACGAACGGGTACACGCCCATCTCGACGGCGCGCCTGCACTCGCGGATGGTCAGCTCGGGGTCCTCCCCCATGCCCAGGATCACGTATGTGGACACCCGGCCCTCGCCGAAGAGCTGCACCGCGCGTTCCCAGGTGCGGAAGTAGGTCTCGATCCCGGTGCGGAACTTCCCGGGCGCGACGTGGGCGAGCACCGTGGGGTCGAAGGACTCCACGTGGATCCCGACCGCGTCGATCCCCAGGCCCGCCACCTCGTCGAGCACCGCGAGATCGTGCGGCGGCTCGAACTGCACCTCGACGGGCAGCCCGGACACCTCCTTCACCGCATTCCCGCACTGCGCGACGTAGCGGGCGCCGCGATCCGGGGCCCTGGTGCTGCCGGTGGTCAGGGTGGCGTCCACCGCACCGTCGAGGTCCCTGGCGGCCACCGCGACCTCGGCCAGCTGCGCGGGTGTCTTCTTCGCGATGGTCCGCCCCGCGTCCAGCGACAGCCCGATGCCGCAGAACTTGCACTGGTCGGCGTTGCCCCAGTAGTTGCAGGTCTGCAGCACCGTGCTGGCCAGCGAGTCCAGGTGCAGCAGCGCGATCTTCCAGTAGGGCACGCCGTCGTCGGTGGTCAAGTCGTAGAACCGGGGCCGGTGGCGGCCCGCCACCGAGGCGAGCTTCACGCCGTCCCGGTAGATGCCCTGCCCGTCGTCCTCGGCCTTGAGCACGTACGGCGAGCGCTTCGCGTCCTCGGTCTGGATGGGGACGGTGGCCGGCACGCCCTCGATCCACAGCATGCCGGAGTCCGACGGCCCCGCGCCGCCGCGGCGGGTCTCGACCGGCGCCTCGACGCGCAACCCGACGCTCTGCAACTCGATGATCAGCGACGCGACGCCCACCGCGGACCCTGGCTCAACCGTCATGCAGCACACCCACTTCGAGAGGATTCACTATAGAGGGCATCCATGTCTCATAGGAAACTCCCGCACCGGCGGTTGTCAAGGGGAGGCGATCTCCGCGCGCCACCGGCCGCACTCGGTGATCCAGGCCGTGCGGTCCACGAAGGAGCGGGTCCGTCCCACGGCCCGCTCCCCGTCGGGCCGATCCGCCGCGGTGTCCGGCACGAGCTCCGCCAGCTGGAACGGCTCCTCGCCCGCGTAGGGATCGACGGTCGCGACCAGCACCCGGCCGGTGGGCAGGTGCAGCTCGGTGCGCCGGTGGCCGACGAGGTCCGCCAGGTGCTCCGGCCCCTCCAGCACCACCCAGTCCTGCCCGGCCGCGCGGGCCGCGGCGACGGCGGCGCTCCGGCGCTCCCGCTCCGCGGCGGCGACTACCTCGCGACCGCGCAGCCCGCAGGCCGCCTGCACCATCAGCTCCTCGGGCAGCATCGGGCCCCGGTCCGCGGGCAGGGCTGCGAGCAGTTCGCCGGGCGCGGCCTCGACCTCGAGCAGGTCCTCGAGCGTCTGGCAGCGCCTGCGCAGCTCGTCCACCAGCGCCCGCACCGCCTCCAGCACCTGCTGGAAGCGGTCGGGGTCGACCAGCACCATCGGGTAGAGCTTGTCCTCGGCCGTCCGCCACCGGGCCTGCGCGACGGTGATCGGGTCGCGTCCGTTCATCGCACACCTCCCACCGGGATCGCCACCTGGTTCCGGTCCGGGCGATTTACTATAGTAGATCTGCCGTCATCATCCTGGACGCAGCGCAGGAGTCGTGGACATGCCGAGGATCGCCGTCGTCGCCCTCGGCGGCAATGCCATCACCCGGGCCGGCCAGGCCGGGACCCACGCGGAGCAGGCGGCCAACGCGCAGGCGATGGCCACCGCCGTCTGCGAGCTCCGCGAGGCCGGGTGGGTCGTCGTGGTGGTGCACGGGAACGGGCCGCAGGTGGGCAACCTCGCCATCCAGCAGCACGAGGCGGCCGACGAGGTGCCCGCGCTCCCGCTGTTCATCCAGGGCGCCATGACCCAGGGGCAGCTCGGCACCCTGCTCGTCGTCGCGCTGCACGAGGTCGCCGACAAGCCGCTGCCCGGGGTGGTCTCGATGGTGACCCACGTCGTGGTCGCCGCCGACGACCCCGCCTTCGACCGGCCCACCAAGCCGATCGGGCCGTTCTTCACCGAGGACGCGGCCACGCGCCTCGCCGCCGAGCGAGGATGGGACATCGTCGAGGACTCCGGCCGGGGGTACCGGCAGATCGTCGCCTCCCCGAAGCCGCTGCGGATCGTGGAGATCGACGCGATCCGCGCGCTGGTCGACCGGCAGATGGTCGTCATCGCCGCCGGGGGTGGCGGGGTGCCGGTCGTCGAGGACGGCACGGGCTACCGCGGTGTGGACGGTGTCATCGACAAGGACCTCACCGCCCGGCTGGTGGCCACCGCGCTGGGCGCCGATGCACTGGTGCTGGTGACCGACGTCGACAAGGTGGCGCTGGACTTCGGCACCGACCGGCAGCGGTCGATCACCGAGATGACCGCCGACGAGGCGCAGTCCCACCTGGAGGACGACCAGTTCCCCGCGGGCAGCATGGGCCCGAAGATGCGCGCCGCCATCGAATTCGTGCGCGAGGGCGGCCGGACGGCCGTGATCACGAATACCCGGCGGGTCGCCGCCTCGCTCGACGACACCGTCCACGACGGGTCCGAGACCGGCACCCGGGTCGTCGCCGCACCCACCAAGAACGGAGCCGCACCGTGACGAGCAGGGTCACGCTGTTCCGGGACACCTACCTCGACTCGGTCGTCCAGCTGTCGGGGACCCGCGCGATGCGGGCGGTCGAGGGAGTGGACTGGGCGTCGGCGGCGATGGCCACGCAGGCGAACCTGGAGACCCTCTCCGGTGCGGGATTCGACGCGGGCGAGCTGGCCGGAGCGGGCGCGGGCGACCTGTTCATCGCGGTCCGGGCCGACTCCGACGACGTGCTGGACGAGGCCACCGCGGCCGGGAAGCAGGCCATGTTCGCCGAGCGGACGTCGGCGGGCCGAAGTTCGGGGGACCGAGCCGAGCAGCCGTCGCGGACGGTGCGTGACGCGCTGGAGCGCGCACCGGACAGCACCGTCGCCGTGGTCTCGGTGCCCGGCGACTACGCCGCCATGCAGGCGCACCAGGCGTTGACCGCGGGCCTGCACGTGCTGCTGTTCAGCGACAACGTCCCCCTCGACGCCGAGGTCGAACTCAAGGAGCGCGCCGCGCAGCTCGGGCTGCTGGTGATGGGGCCGGGGGCGGGCACCGCGATGTTCGGCGGCACCTGCCTCGGGTTCGCGAACGTCACCACCCCCGGCCCGGTGGCGGTGATCGCCGCCGCGGGCACCGGGGCACAGGAGGCGATGAGCCTGCTCGACCGGTGGGGTGTCGGCGTGTCGCACGTCATCGGGCTCGGCGGTCGCGACCTCTCCCGGGAGGTGGGCGGGCGGATGGCGCGGATGGCGCTGACCGCACTGGCCGCGGACGAGAGCACCGACGTGGTCCTGCTGGTGTCCAAGCCACCGGACGCCGAGGTCGCCCGCGAGGTGCTGAAGGTGGCGGCGGGCACCCGGGTGGTGGCCGCACTGATCGGGCTCGAGGACGACGCGATCGACGTGCCCACCGGCGTGTCGCTGGCCGGCACCCTGGAGACGGGCGTCGTCGCGGCGCTGGACGCGCTGGGCCGCACCGCACCCGACAGGTCCGCCGGGCTGCGCGAGCGGGTCGAGCAGGCCGGTGCGGACCTGCCAGAGAAGCGCACCCTGGTCCGCGGGTTGTTCTCCGGCGGGACGCTGTGCTATGAGTCCCTGGTGATCCTGTCCCGGGTGCTCGGCGAGGTGTACTCGAACACCCCGATCGACCCCGACCGCGGGCTGCCCGCACCCGAGGGCAGCCACGTCTGCCTCGACCTCGGCGAGGAGGAGTACACCAAGGGCAAGCCGCACCCCATGATCGACCCGGAGGCGCGCATCGAGATGCTCCGCGAGCAGGGCGAGGACCCGGACGTCGCGGTGATCATCCTAGACGTGGTGCTCGGCTACGGCGCGCACGACGACCCGGCGGCCGAGCTGGCCCCGGTGTGCGCCGAGATCATCGCGGCCGGCGGCCCGCAGCTCGTCACCTATGTGCTCGGCACCGAGGGCGACCCGCAGGGCTTCGAGGCCCAGCGCCGCGCGTTCACCGACGCCGGGTGCCTGGTGACCGAGACGGCCGCGCGGGCGTCGCTGGCCGCGGCGGCGATCGCGCTGCGCGAACCGGACCTCGCCGAGTCCGCGCTGTGACACCGGCCGTCGCGCTGCTCACCTACTCCACCAAGCCCCGCGGCGGGGTGGTGCACACCCTGTGCCTGGCCGAGGAGCTGCACCGGCAGGGCTACCCGGTGCACGTGATCACGCTGGGGGATCCACCAGCGGGGTTCTTCCGGCCGGTCGCGGTGCCGCACACCGTGATCCCGGCACCGGAGCGCGCCGGGACGCTCGACGAGCGGGTGTTCGCCGCGATCGACGCCCTCACCGAAGGGCTCGGCGACCTCGCCGGGGACTTCGACATCCTGCACCCCCAGGACTGCATCTCCGGGCGCGCGGCGGTCTCCGTCCGGGACGCGGGAGCGCCGGTCACCGTGGTCCGCACCGTGCACCACGTGGACGACTTCACCACCGAGGCGCTGATCACCTGCCAGCGCCGCGCGATCCACGAGCCCGACCGGGTGCTGGTGGTCAGCGAGCAGTGGCGGCAGATCCTGCGTGACGACTACGGGGTCGAGCCGGAGGTGGTCCCCAACGGCGTGGACACCGCCCGCTTCCCCGCCGTCCCGGACGCCCGGCGCGCGGAGCTGCGGGCCAGGATCGGGGCAGCCGGGCGGTTCCTGTTCCTCGCGGTCGGCGGGGTGGAACCGCGCAAGGGCACCGCGTTCCTGTTCGAGGCGCTCGGTGAGCTCGCGGCCACCATGGACCGGCCGCCGATGCTCGCGGTCGTCGGCGGGCACTCGTTCCAGGACTACGCGGCGTACCGGGATGCCGCGCTGGCCGCACTGCCCTCGCTCGGGTTGCAGCTGGGCGTCGACGTCGTGCAGCTCGGGACCGTGGACGACGACGAGCTCGCCGGCTGGTACGCCGCCGCCGACGCGCTGGCGTTCCCCTCGGTGAAGGAGGGGTGGGGGCTGGTGGTGCTCGAGGCGATGAGCATGGACCTGCCGGTGATCGCCAGTGACCTCCCCGTCTTCGGCGAGTACCTCACCGACGAGCAGGACGCGTTGCTGCCCGCGGCCGCGGACAGCGCTGCGCTCGCGGCCGCGATGCGCCGGATGGTCACCGACGACGCGCTGCGCTCGCGGCTGCGGGGCTGCGGCCGTGCCGTGGTCGACCGCTTCACCTGGGCGGCCAGCGCGGAGCGCCATCGCGAGATCTACCGCACCATCCGCACCAGCCGCTGCTGACCCCGCTCCTGTGATCTGGATGCAGACTGCTGCTATCGGACCCACCTTTACTGCGTTCTGCATCCAGAACGCAGGTGAAGAGGGGGCGCGATCAGTGGGTGTGGTCGTGGCCCGCGGGACGGTCGGCGAGCGTCGCTGCGCGGTCGGCGACCTCGGTCGCGCCCACCATCCCCCGGTCGGCGACGACGGACTCCAGCGCCTGCAGCCAGCACCGGTAGTAGCTCCAGCACTCCGCCGGCGGGTGCGTGCGCTCCCAGTCGTCGATCCGGGTCACGAGGTGCTCCCGGAAGTCGTCCCACGAGAGGGCACCGGCGTCGTGCAGTGTCACCGCGAGCCCGAATGCACGGCTCTGCCACGGCTCCTCGAACACCAGCTCGCCGTTGCTCCGCGGCGGCGCGGCCGGCCCCTCGATGTCGAGCGAGAGGGTCACGACCCGACCTTGCCCGCGCCCACCATCGCGTCCCGGGTCACCATCGCGGCGAGCTCATCCTCCGAGGAGTCCTCGGTGTCTGCAGGGCGCTCGGGCAGCACGAAGTAGCGCACCTCGCTGCTGGAGTCCCAGACCTTCACCTCGACGTCGTCGGCGAGCTCCAGCCCCATCTCGGCGAGCACCACACGCGGCTCCCGCACCATGCGGGACCGGTAGGCGGGATCCTTGTACCAGCTGGGCGGCAGGCCGAGGACCGGCCACGGGTAGCAGGAGCACAGCGTGCACACCACGACGTTGTGGGTGTTCGAAGTGTTCTCCACGACCACGATGTGCTCGCCCTGCGGGCCGCCGAAGCCGAGCTCCTTGATCGCCGCGGTGCCCTCGTCGAGCAACCGCTGCTTGAACTCCGGGTCGGTCCACGCCCTGGCGACGACCTTCGCACCGTTGAGCGGGCCGACGTCCTGCTCGTAGGTCTTGATGAACTTGTCCATGACCGCCGGATCGACCAGGCCGCGCTCGACGAGGAGCTGCTCCAGCGCCTCGGTCCGCAACGCGGGCGGGAGCCGGTCCGGATTGGTGGGTGCGCTCGTGGTCACTCGGCGGCCTCCAGGTAGCTCTCGAACAGGTCGGCACTGAGCTGGAAGGGCTCCGCATCCGAACCCCACACCTCGGTGGACTCGAAGCCGACCGAGTAGACGTGCTGCGGGTTCTCCCCCTCGAAGTGCGCGTTCGTGTCGGGCAGCAGCGCGGCAGGCTGGATCCGCTGGACCACGCCGCGGCGCCCCCGCAGGTAGCCGACGAGCCGGGTGTGCCCCTCAGGATTGATGTCCTTGGCCCGGACGCGGTCACCCACCGCGAAGCGGGGCGGGTCCGCCACGGTGCGCAGCGACCCCGCGACGGTGGGCTGGTAGTCGGGCTTGGCGTCCTGCTCCGGGGCGGCGGGCTCGTCGACGTCCTCGCCGCGGTTGGCGCGCACCCGCGCGTTGACCGCACCCGGGGTCAGGATCGCGCTGTCGGTCAGCATCAGCTCGGCGGCGTTGAGCCAGCGCCCGTAGTAGCCGTCCTCCAGGTAGTCGTCGGGGGACAGCCGCTCCAGCGCGTTCCGGAAGGCGTCGAGGTTGCGGCCGGACACGCGCCCCATGGTGAGTAGGGTCAGCGCGAATGCGCGGCCCTCCCACGGCTCGGCGAAGACCGGCTCGTCGTCGGTGGGCACCGAGGCGCGTCCCCAACCCCGGGAGCCGCCCATGTCGGCGATTCCGTCCATCCGTCCATCACCTCCAGCTGGTCCATCGTGGACCCGACGCCGGTGGGACGGAAGGGCGGCAACCCTTCCGCCGCACCGGGATCGGACTGCTCGCTCAGAGCGTCCAGGTCTGCATGATGAGCGCGTTGGCGCGGCGGGCGGTGAGCACCGAGTCCAGCACGTCGAGCGGGTTGATCGGCGTCACGCCCTCCATCATGTCGATCTCACGCATGCCGTAGAGCATGGCGGCGGAGAACCGGCACGCGTAGACATGGCCGCCCTCGTCCATGAACGTCTGCAGCTGCTTGTTGTAGGACATCGCACCGGGGAACGCCTCGTCGCCCACGGTGGGGTACCCGCGGGTGGCGGAGGCCATCAGCGAGCCGGGTCCGTAGAGGACCAGGTGGGTGTCGAAGCCCTTCCGGTTGATGCGGGTACAGGTGAGCATGTTCACCAGCCCGACCGAACCCTCGAAGGGCACGCTGTGCATCAGGATGAATGCCTTCTCGCCGGGCTCGGCCTTGATGTCCTCGAAGACCTTGTCGTCGTAGTCGACGATCACGTCGCCCTTGCTGACCCGCTCACCCACGATCTGTGCCACCGCGAGCCTCCTTTTCGTTGTCGGTTGTCGATCGGACTAGACCGCCGGCCCCTGCGAGCGGGGTGGCGGTGCCCAGGTCTTGCGGTGGCTGCCCGGCATCGCCTTGAGCACCCGGTGCCGCAGCGGCCACGGCAGCGCGTGGTACACCGGCGCGAAGATCCGCAGCCAGAAGATTTCCTTCAACCCCCGGGGCGACCTCGGCGGAGTCACCCCGTGTGCCTTCGCCACCCGCTCGTGGGCCGCGATCATCAGGTAATGCTGGGAATTGGTCCGCAGCCAGCCGGAGAAGGACATGTCAGCCCTTCTTCGCCGTGGCGAGGGCGTTGACCCCGTTCGTCGCGGCGACCACGATCGGCTCGTTCAGCGCACCGATCGGTGGCGAGTAGACGTTCTCCATGGTCGAGAGGTCGTGCAGGGTGAAACCGAACTTGACCGCCATCGCGAGGAAATCGGCCCGCTCCTTGATCCCCTCACCGCCACCGACCATCTGCGCCCCGATCAGGCGCAGGGTGCCGGGCTCGGCGATCAGCTTGACCTTGATCTTGTGCACGCCCGGGTAGTACCGGGCCCGGGAGATGCCGTCCGCGGTCGCGACCACGTGCGGGATCCCGAGCGCGGTCGCGGTGGTCTCCCCGAAGGACGCGCCGCCGATCACCCACTTCCCGGCGACGGTGCCCCACGGCACGTACACCGACCGGTAGGCCCGCGAGCCGCCGCCCGCGTTGGTGCCCGCGACCTTGCCCTGCGCGTAGGCGTGGCTGCCGGTGAGGCCCTGCAGCGGGACGCCGGTGACGCCGTGCGGGATCTCGGTGCAGTCGCCCGCGGCGAAGACGCCGGCGGCCGAGGTCGCCATCCGCTCGTCCACGACGATGCCGCCGGTGGACCCGAGCTTGATGCCGGCCGCCGCGGCCAGCGCGTTGTTCGGGGTCTTGTGCGTGCACACGACGGCGAGGTCGGCGGCGAGCTCCCCGCCGGAGGTCTTGACCCCGCGCAGCTTCCCCTCGCCGAGAAACGCCTCGAGCGTGGTGTTGAAGTGCAGGATCACGCCCATCTCGCGCCAGGACTCCTCGACCGGAGCCATGATGTCCGGGTCGGCCATCTCGGCGAGCGCCCACGGGTTCGGGTCGATCAGGTGCGTCTCGATGCCCCGGTGCGCCAGCGCGGTGACCATCTCGAGCCCGAGCGGGGAGGCCTCCACCACCACGGCCACCGTGACCGTGTCCAGGACCTTGTCCCACTCCATCGCCTCGCGGATGTCCTTGACGTAGTACAGCCCCTGGAGGTCGCCGCCGGGGACGCCCGGATCGGCGTAGTCGAACCCGGTGGCGACGATCAGGGTGTCCCATCTGACCTGGCCCGCACCGGTGACGGTCACGGTGCGGCCCGCCAGGTCGATCGCGCTGACCTCGGAGTTGTAGTGCACGTCGATCCCCGCGTCGACGTAGGCCTGCTTACCGGCCAGGAACAGCTGCTGGAAGTCGTCGATCTCCCCGCTGTGCACGTAGGGGATGCCGCAGGGGCTGTAGGCGACGTCCTCGTACTGCGTGTGGACCAGCACCTCGGCGTCCGGGTCGGCGGCCATCACACCGCCCGCGGCGCCGAGCCCCGCCGCACCGCCACCCACGATCACCGTCCTGCGTGGCACGCGGAACTCCTCCTCTGCGGCTGAAGTCCGGAAAATCAGGTGGATCGGGCGACCAGCCCGCAGCTTCGTTCACCATATGTGACGCCGATTCACTATACTAAGCGCGATCATCATGTCAAGGAGCTCACCCATGGCCACCCCGGCAACCGGCGCGCGCGGTCCGGAGCGCAACGGCGCCGGCTCCGGCGCGGGGACCGGATGGGAGCCGATCGTCGGGTCGATCGGCCCGAAGGTGCGCGAACTCCGCCAGCATCTCGGGCTCTCGCTGCAGCAGCTCGCCCAGCGCTCCGACGTCTCCGCCGCCGCGATCCACAAGGTGGAGCGGGGCGACATGGTCCCGACCGTCACCACCATGCTCAAGCTCGCCGGGGCACTAGACAAGCCGATCGGTCACTTCGTGGAGAACGCGGCGGACCACGCGCCGGTCGCGGCGTACACCTCGGCCGCGGGCCGCACCGCGCTGCGAGCCACCGCGGCGGGTGTCGAGCTGGCGGGCATCACGGGGCCGGCCGGCCGGTTCCGCGCCGTGGGGGCCGTCGCCACCATCGCGCCCGGTGCCGGGGGCGGAGCCGGGCAGCGGCCGGGCGAGGATCTCGTGCTGGTGCTGGACGGGACGCTGTCGTTCGAGGTCGCCGGCGAGCGCTACCTGCTGCGCAAGGGCGACGCGCTGCACTACCCCACCGACCGGCCGCACCACTGGTCCAATCCCGGTCGCGGCCCCACCCGGGCCGTGTGGATCTCCCTGCACGGGGGCTGAGGTCGCGGCGGACGGGTTACCGGGCGCCGCTCCCCCGGCGCACCGCGGCGCCCGGGTCGGGCAGTGCGGCCAGGCCGAGCCGCAGCCCGCTGAGCAGCGCGCGTCCCGAACTCGCGCCGACCCCGTCGAGCCGGGCCTGCGCCCGGGCCGCCCGAACGGCGTCGCCGTCGGCCACCGCGTCGAGCCACTGGTGGGCGGGCTCGATGCATTGCCCCCGGGCGGCCCACTGCAGGAAGGCCGCGGCCACGTCGGTGGTGCTCACCGACCCCGCGACCGCAACCAGGTCCGGCTCGGCGGCCGCACCCCGCAGCGCCCGCGCCACCAGCAGCGCGCCCGCGAGCACGTCGTCCCCGGAGGGGGTGAGGCCGGGACCGCGGCCACCGATCGCCGCGGCGAGCCCACGGAGGCCACCCGCGGCGAGCCGGGCCGCGAGCGGGCCGGGGGCGGCGCCGGACCGAACCGCGGCCAGCCGCTCGGGCGCGGGCAGCGCACCGGCCCACGTCGGCGCGGCCAGCGAGATCGACCACCCCGCACCGCGCAGCGTCGCGGCGTCGGTGCGGACCGCGTCCCGCGGACCCAGCGTCGGCAGCACGGCGACCCGAAGGTGCAGCGGGCCGGGCGGCGCGCTGCCGGTGGTGAGCGCCAGCAGCCCGGCCGGGAAGCGCAGGTACGCCGCCGCGCGGTAGACCGCGACGACCCGGCCGGCGGCGGGACGCCCGGTGACCAGGCGGGCACCCCGCCCGACGTCCACCGTGGTCATCCCGAGGTGCGCCCGTCGAGGTCGAGCAGCGCGGCGGTGAAGCACTCCATCGGCGCGGTCGCCACCCCGGCGCCGACCTGCCCTTCCCCGGAGCCGGCGTGCAGGATGCCGGTGGTCACCTTCGGGGTGATGCCCAGCTCCACCACGCGGCGGACGTCCACCCCGAGCGGGGTCCCCGCGAAACCCAGCGGCGGCAGGGTGAAGCGGCTGCTGCGCCCGGCGCAGATCAGCCGGAACCCCTCGGTGGCCGCCGCGGCGTCGGCCATCGTGCCGCCGAGGAACGCCGCGATCGCCGGGGACCCGCCCGCGGCCGGGCCACCGAGACCGGTCAGCTCGAGCACCGCGCTGTCCCCGATGTCGGGCGCGGCGTCCTCCGGCCCGTACCCGGGGTTGTACAGCGCGTCGGCGACCGGCGGCGCGGCCGCGATGTGCCACGTGTCGGAGCCGGCGAGCCGGATGCCGAAGTCGGTGCCGTTGCGGCTCATCGTGGTCACGATGCTGGAGCCGGTGACCTGCCCAGCCCACGCCGTGAGCGAGCGGGCCGCGGCCATCACCAGGGTGAGGTAGAAGAGGTGGTTGCCCGAGAGGAAGCGGGCCAGCTCGACCCGGCCCGGCTCGGGCAGCTCCGCCAGCTGCGGCAGCCAGGTGCGGATGAGCAGGTTCGTGCTGGCCTGGGTGCGCATGTGCAGGTCGTCGCCCATCGAGACGCCCTGCGCGGCGAGGGAGAACACGTCCAGCGGCTCCGCACTGTCGACGACCTGCGTCAGCGCGGGGCCCGCCACGTCGCGCAGGAAGCGCAGCCGCTCGATGGCCTTGTCGGTGTCGCGACCGAACCAGGGCACCTCACCGGGGCCCTGGTTGATCGGGGCGAACGCGCGGGTGGCGCCCTGGCGACACTGCACCACCCACACCGGCGCGGTCGGCCCGATCGCGCTGGCCATCGGCACCACCATGTCGTGGGAGTTCGCCGGCTCCAGCGCCACGTCCCCCGCGCCGAGCAGCTTCGCGGCCTCCTCGACGTCGCCTGCCCAGCCCTCGGCCACCACCGCGGCAGTCATCGAGCGGCGCAGCGGGTCGCACACCCGCCCCCATTCGATCGCGGGGCCGCAGTGCAGCAGCGTCCGGCCCGGCACGCCGGGGACCACGTCCGCCGCCCGGGACACCCCGACCAGCGACGGCACGCCCTCGTCGAGCCGGCGCAGCACCTCGGCGTTCGCCGCGTCGACGTCGGCCGCCGCGGTGCCGTAGAGCCGGGTCAGCGCCCCCACCAGCTGCTCGTCTCCCGCCGCCGGGATCCGCCAGTCCACCTGCTGCACCGGGCGGCCCTGTGCGCGGATCGCGTCGGCGAACATCGGCAGCCCGACGTTGACCACCTCGACCTCGTCGGGCAGCACCAGCTGAGCGTCCATCATTTCTCCTCGTCGACGACAGCCCGAGCAGCGTCGAGCAGGGCCTGCTCCACCCGGTCGAAACCGGCGGCGCGGGCGGCCGCCGTCGCATCCAGTTCGGTCAGCGTCGTGCGCAGCGAGCCGACCATCGCGGCCAGCGCGGCGGGCGCCGCCCCGCCCTGCGCGCCGCGGGACAGCACGATCTGCCACGGGTCGAGCACCGCGGACAGGTCGGCCCCGGCCAGACCCCAGGACCGCCCGGTGTGCCCGGCGGCGGCGCGGTCGATCATCTCCCCGGTGATCCCGCCGCCGGGGACGCCCTCGCGGCTGGCCGCCCGCACGGTCAGCCCGACCACGACGTAGGCGGTGCGGTAGTCGACCCCGCAGGTCTGCACGAGGTGCTCGGCGAGGTCCGTGGCCTGGGTGTAGCCCCGGCTCAGCTCCTCCGCCATCCGGTCCGGGTGCACCCGCAACGTGCGCACCACCCCGGTGATCAGCCGGGTGATCCGCAGGCTCAGGTCCAGCGCACGGGGCACCTCGCCGTAGGCGAAGATCAGGTTGTCGCTGCGCGCCGACGGGCTCTTCGTGACGGCGAGGAACCCCGTGAGACGCCCGATGACGACCCCGGAAGCTCCGCGCACGATCGCCAGCGCGTAGGGGTTGCGCTTGTTCGGCATGAGGATGCTCGAGCGCGTGTAGGCGTCGTCCAGGTCGACGAAGTCGAACTCACTGCTCGAGAAGATCTCCAGGTCCTCGGCGAGCTTCGAGAAGTTCGACAGCAGGCTCGCTGCGGTGGCGAGCACGTGGATCAACCCGTCGACCTGCCACATGGCGTCGCGGGTGTGCTCGATGACGCCGTCGAACCCCAGCGACGCGGCGACGAAGCTGCGGTCCTCCAGCAGCCGGGTGCCGTTGACGCAGCCCGCGCCGCCGGGGCTGCGGTCCACCCAGTCCAGCTCGTCGAGCAGCCGCCGCGCGTCGCGGACACAGGAGTACACGAAGGACAGCAGGTAGTGCCCGAACGTCGAGGGCTGCGCCTGCTGCAGGTAGGTCTGGTCCGGCAGCAGCGTCTCGGCGTGCTCCTCGCAGCGCTCGGTCGTCTCGCGCGCGAACGCGACGGCCTCGGTGACCAGCTCGGCGAGCTGGCGGCGCAGGTGCAGCCGCAGCGCGATCCGGGCCGCCTCCCGGCGGGGCCGCCCGGCGTGCAGCCACCCCGCGACGTCCCCGATCCGGGACACGAAGTAGTGCTCCCGGGAGTTGTAGGGCTCGCCGTGCGCCGGGTCGTAGGGGAAGTCCTCCGGCGCCATCGCGTGCACGTCGAGCAGCAGGCCGAGCAGCGCGCGCCGGGCGTCGAGCGGCACGATGCCGCGGCGGCCGAGGTCGAGCACGTGGGTGATGTCGGCGAGGTTGAGTCCGCGGTGCAGGAACGGGGCGTCGGCGTTCTCCAGCGCGAACCCGGAGTCGACGAGTTCGGGTGCCGCACCGCCCCGCGGCGGTCCCTGCGCGCGGCCGCGTCGGGTGGTCATCTGGCCTCCGTAAGGGTCGCGAGCGCCGGAATCATCCCGCCGGTGTGCCAGTAGACGAGGGGGCCGCTGTGGTCGCGGCGCAGCCGCTCGACGGTGACGGCGAACGCCTTCGCGCCGTAGGTGTGGTCCAGCAGCAGCCCCTCGGTGTGCAGCGCGAGCCGAGCGCACTCCCGCTCACGGGCCGACACGACGCCGAAGCCCTCGCCGCGAGCGTCCACGATCTCCAGCGGTTCGTACTCCGGCGAGGTCGTGGCGAGCTCGGCCGCACACTGCGCCGCCAGGTCGACGACCAGTGGGGCGATCTGCTGCGGCGGCCGGCTCACCGACACCGCGAGCACCGGCCAGCCCAGCCCCGCTGCAGCGAGCCCGGTCACCAGTCCAGCGACGCTGCCGCCCGACCCGACGGCCAGCACGATCACGGCGGGTGGCACCGCGCCGAGCTGGTCGGCGAGCTCGACGGCGGCCACCGCGAACCCGACCGCGCCGAGCCCGGTGGACCCGCCGCGGGGGACGGCGAAGGGGCGGCGGCCCTGCGCGGCCAGGTCGGCGGCGCGGGCCTCGACGGCCTCGTCCACGGCGTCGCGGTCCGCCTCGCCGGTGGGGAGCAACCGCGCGCCCGCAGCGGTGGCGAGCACGAGGTTCGGCGCACCGGCGACGTCCCCCCACACCACCAGCTCGCAGTCCAGCCCGGCGGCGCGGGCGGCGAGCGCGGCGGCGGGGCAGAAGTTCGAGCCGGGGCCACCCCCGGTCACGAGCACACCGGCCCCCTCCGCGAGCGCGGTGCCGAGCAGGTACTCCAGCGCCCGGGTCTTGTTGCCCGCGGCGGCGAACCCCGCCAGGTCGTCCCGCTTGAGCAGCACCGGCCCGCAGCCGAGCGCGGCCTCCAGCCGGTGCGCCCGCACCAGCGGGGTCGGCAGCACGGCGAGCGGGAACCGGGGCGGGACCCTCATGCCCACCGCTCCGGCTCGGTGGCGCGGGCACCCGACGCACGGGACAGCACGGTGTCGACCATGGCCGCGGCCGCGTCGACCGCCGGACCGCTCATCCAGCTGCGGAGCTCGGCCTCGCCGGCCACCCCGCGGGCGACCAGACCGGCGACGAGGCCCTCGCCGCCCACCCGCAGCACCTCGTGCAGCAACTGCTGCGCCCGGTGCTTGCCGAGCCGGGCCGACAGCCCGGCGAGCACCCGCTCCGAGGCCAGCCCGCCGCGGCTCGCGTTCCGCGCCATCGCCGCCGCGTCGACCTCCAGGCCGTCGATCAGCCGGAGCGCGAGCTGCAGCGCGGCCCCGGTGAGCTGGCAGACCTCGGGCAGCGCGATCCACTCGGCCTTCCAGCCGCGACCGTCGCGCTCGTGCGAGGCGACGACGCCCTCCAGCAGCACCCCGGCCGAGGAGCGGGCCAGCCGCGCGAGGGTGTCGAGGTGCTCGCTGCACTCGGGGTTGCGCTTGTGCGGCATGGTGATGCTGCTGACCGCGCCGGGCGGAGCGGCCTCGGCCAGCTCGCCGATCTCCGGCCGGGCCAGCTCGTACACCTCGGTGCCGATCCGGGACAGGGTGCAGCACACCGTCGCGAGCACTCCCCCGAACTCTGCGATCCGGTCCCGCGAGGTGAGCCACGAGATGCCCGGGTCCGCGAGTCCCACCTCGGCGCAGAACCGGCGTCGCAGCTCGGGCCCGGCCGGTCCGAAGAACGCGAGCGCCCCGACCGCGCCGCCGAGCTGCCCGACCAGCCAGCGGCCCCGGCCCTCGGCCAGCCGCGAGAGGTGCCTGCGCACCTCGTCCGCCCACGACGCCACCTTGAACCCGAACGTGATCGGCGCGCCCGGCTGGCCGTGGGTCCGCCCGGCCATCACGGTGTCGCGGTGCGCCGCGGCGAGGTCGAGCAGCAGCGCTTCCAGCGCGCGCAGGTCCCGCCACACCACCGACCCGACCTCGCGCAGCACGATCCCGAACCAGGTGTCGGTGACGTCCTGCACGGTGGCGCCGACGTAGACGTGCTCGCGGGCGTGCTCGGGCAGCACCCGGAGGAGACCGCGAATGAGGCCGAGCGTGGAGTGCGAGGTACGTCGGGTCTCCTCGGCGACGTAGGAGAGGTCGAGCGACTCGACGCGGGCCGCACCGGCGATGGCCTCGGCCGCATCCGGCGGGACGAGGGCCAGCTGCGCCTGCGCCCGCGCCAGTCCCGTGAGGATGTCCAGCCAGGACTGCAGCATCGCCCGCTCGTCGAACACCGCGTCGAGCTCGCGCGTGCCCCAGAGGTGGGCGTAGAGCGTCGAGGAGCTCAGGCGGGTGCCCACGCCGGCTCCTGCTGCGCGGCCAACCGGGCCAGCGCGTCGCGGACGTGCTCCAGCGACGAACCCCACGGCACCGACACCCAGCCGTCGCCCTGCTCGGTCTGCTCCTCCTGCAGGCAGCACTTGGTGAGCAGCGCCCCGGGAGGGGGGCCGGCAGCCCGCTTCGGGCAGAAGTCCACGGTGCGCGCGTCACCGCCGTAGAACCAGCGGTGGATCTGCTGCGAACGGGTGCAGCCGAGCAGCGTCCAGTCGGCCCGCTCGGGATGCTCGTCCAAATAGGACACCCGCGCGCCGGGCACCTCGCCACCGGATCCGCGGCAGGGCAGCAGGTAGTGCTCGGCAGGACTTCCGGCGGCGAGGTCTGCGAGGTCCACCAGCTCGCTGACCAGCTCGATCGGCGGCAGGTCCTCGGTGCTGGCGAGGATCCGCTGCGCCTGGTCGAACAGCTTGGCCGGCTCGGGCGGGATCACCTCGCGGACCACGATCCGCAGCGGGCGGGGGTCGAGGATGAAGTTGACGTGCGCGTAGCGGCCCTGCACGACGACGGCCGGCGCGCCGGGTGCACCAGCCGCGGCCACGGCGGCCAGCGCCGACGGGATGGCGGTGTCGACGTCCGCGTCGTGCAGAAACGCGCACTCGTCCGGCCCGGCCAGCAGCTCGACCGCGACGATCCGGGAGAAGAGTTCGGTGTCCGACTCGCGCACCACGTGCAGCAGTGCCGTCCGGGCGCCCGAGCGCGCCACCACGAAGCGGGTGCGCCGGTAGGCATCGCGGCCGAGGAAGCGCGCCCGCAACGCCCCCTCGTCGAGCGGCACCTCCGCGGGCAGCGCGGCGACGGACACCCCGCGGTAGCGACCGGGCACCAGGTTGGGGCCGTGCAGCTCACCGGCAGCGGTCATGCCGCCTCCGCGGAGGGGAGTGCGTCGGCGGTGCTCATGCCGGCTCCGATCCGGCCGCATCGTCCGGGCGGGCCACGGCCGCGGTGTCCGAGCGCAGCCCGAGCCGCAGCGTCTCGACCGAGAGCACGTCGGACAGCGCCACGTTGCCCAGGTTGACCTCGGGCCCGAAGCGGCGGATGAACCAGGCCTGCTGGGAGGTCTGCGGCGCCTCGAAGACCACCCGCTTCCGGCCCACGGCGGTGACCACGGCCTCGACGACGTCCGGGCGGACGCGCCCGGCGGCGTCGAAGGTGCCGACCGTCCCACTCTGCCGTCCCTCGGTGACCACCAGGCTCGCGCCGGCGTCGAGGTCCGAGATCGCCTCGAGGGGCCAGTGCCGGGCGGCGAACTGCTCGCCGGGGGCCTTCGAACCGACCTCCGCGAGGACGGCGAAGTCCGCGGCGGCGAGCCGGATCAGCCCGCGCTTCTCCCGCAGCGTCATCTCCACGGTGCCCCGGGACACCTCGACGTGCCCGAAACCGGCCTCGCCCGCCCACGCGAGGCACTCCCGCGCGCGGCCCTGCGCCCAGGCGATCTCCAGGAGGGTGCCGCCGAGACAGGCCGACACGGCGTGATCGGCGAGCAGGGCGAGCTTGGCGCCCAGCGCCCGGTCGACGTAGGCGGTGCCCCAGCCGACCTTCCAGATGTCGGTGTGCGCCGCGCCCGCCCCCAGCACGTCGGCCGCCGCCGCCGGTCCGACCCCGGGGTCGAGGACGTGGGTCAGGCCGGTGGTGCGCGGCTTGGCCGGCCGCTGGGGCAGGTCCAGGAAGCTCGCGTCGGGCACGCCGCAATGGTAGATCATATAGTGGAGGAGCGCCTACTATCGGAGACGCCAGCCACCCGCGCGATCAACGGAGGTGCCATGCACCAGGCCGCCGCCCGCCCGGTCGAGTCGGACGCCGCACTCGACCGGATCGTCGACGCGGTGCGCGCGCACCCGGGGATGCGCGGGAAGGCGGCGATCGGGCTGGTGTCCGAGGTCCTCGGCTCGAGCGACTGGCTCGCCGGGCCGGGCGACGACGGTGCGGTGGTCGACGCCTTCGGCGGTCACGTGGTGGCCTGCGGCGAGGCGCTGTGGCCGCCGTTCGTGCGGGCGGACCCCTACGGCGCCGGATTCGCCGCGGTGCTGACGAACGTCAACGACCTGGCCGCGATGGGGGCCGAACCGCTGGGCATCGTCGACACGGTCGTGGCCACCGAGGACGTGGCACGCGCCGCGCTGGAGGGCATGCGGCGGGCCTGCGAGCTCTACCGGGTGCCGATCCTGGGCGGGCACCTCACCTCGCACGACGGCGAGCCCGCGGTGTCCGCCTTCGGTGTCGGCACCACCCGCCACCCGCTGTCGGTCACCAGGATGGCCGCCGGGCAGAGCCTGCTGGTGGCCTACGCGCTGGACGGGCGGATGCGCACCGACTTCCCGTTCTTTCCCGCCTTCGAGAGCCGCGGTGCGCGGTGCGCCGGCGACGTCCGGGTGCTCGCCGAGGTGGCGGCCTCGGGGGCCTGCGTGGCCGCGAAGGACATCAGCATGGCCGGGCTGGTCGGCTCGCTGGCGATGCTGCTCGAGTGCGGCTCGTTCGGGGTCACGCTGGACCTCGACGCGGTGCCGGTGCCCCGCGGCGTCACGCTGACCGACTGGTTGACCTGCTTTCCCAGCTTCGGGTTCCTGCTCTGCGCGCCGCCCGGCCGGGAGGCGGAGTGCGCCGCCGCGTTCACCGACCGCGGGCTGCCCGCGGAGGTGGTGGGCCGCCTCGACGACACCGGTGTGCTGGCGTTGCGCCTCGGGGACGCGGCGGCCACCGTGCTCGACCTGACGTCCGCCGGGATCACCGGGCTCGCGCGGTCGCCGCGGTGAGCCGGTCAGCCGACGAGGGCCGCCGCCAGATCCGGCACGCGCACGGGCCCGGGGGGCTCCGAGCGGGCCGCGATGTCGGTGGCGAGGCTGAAGACGCGCAGTGCCCGCTCCGGATGCTGCCAGTCGTGGCACCGCGCGAACTCGAGCCAGCACGACGGCCCCAGCAGCGTGGCACCGGAGTAGTCGAGCTCCCCCCAGGTGACCGCGAGCTCGAGCAGGTCGAGCAGCTCGTCCGGATCGGTCTCCACGGTGAGCAGCCGATCGTGGTGGGCCTGCAGGCCGGGTTCGACGACACATCCCGCCTGGCAGGGCACGAGGGTGCGGGCGTCGCTGGTGCGGCACGTGCTCGACATGGCGCGGCTCCTCGGTTCGCCGGACCCCTGCGGTGTGGGCGGTCACGGTGTCACCCCACGGCGCAGGGTCACCTCACGACACAGTTTCACCCCGCGATTGCAGGGGTGTTGCAGACCGATGAACCCCTTCGCGGAGGTATCCGATGACGGAGCGCACGGTGCAGGCGCGCTGGGACGGCGGCCTGCGCGCCGTGGTGCAGGCCGGCGGATTCGAGCTGCTGGTGGACGAGCCGGAATCGGTCGGTGGCACCGATCGGGGTCCGCAGCCGACCGACCTGCTGCTGGCGTCGATCGCGTCGTGCTTCACCCTCGCACTGGCCCACAGCGCCGGCAAGAAGAGCGTCGAGCTCGCCGGTCTGGACGTCGACGTCACCGGTCGTTACGACGGCCCCCGCTTCTCCCACATCCGGATCGTGGTGCGCGCGGAGCGGCCCTCGGGTGCCGAGCTCGACCGCCTGATCAGCGCGGCGGAGCGGGTCTGCTACGTCACCACCACGCTACGGCGCAGCCCCGAGATCGAGATCGTCACCGGGTCCTGACGCCCGCAGCGCGCGGGTGGCCACGACCCGCACCGGCAGGTCGAGCGCGGTCGCGGCCGCCACCAGGTCGTCGTGCTCGGGCTTGGCCCCCGCGGGACCGTGCTTGATCCGCACCGGGTGCCCTCCGACGTCCACGGTGGTGACGGTGCGGGGCAACGCGAGGCGGTCGACGGCGCTGCGGCGCAGCCCGAGGCTGGCGGTCTCGGCCAGCACGATCCGCTCGCACTCGGCGGCGCTTTCCGGCGCGGCCAGCACGTGCACCGTGTGCGCGGGGCGGTTCTTCTTCATCACGATCGGGGACACCCAGGCGTCCGCGGCGCCGACCGCGACCAGTCGCCCGATGAGGTGGCCGAGCACCTCGCCGGTGACGTCGTCGACGTTGGTCTCGATCAGTACCATGGGTGCAGGCATACCCTCCTCCCGCGCGCCGAGCACCACCTGCAGCACGTTCGGCCGGTCGTCGAGCTGGCGGGCACCGGCTCCGTAGCCGATGCCGCGCAGTGTCATGGCGGGCACCGGCCCGAACCGCGCGCCCGCGGCGAGCAGCAGCGCTGCCCCGGTGGGGGTCACCGTCTCTCCCCGCAGGCCGCCGCCGGTCACCGGTGCACCCGCCGCGGCCAGCAGCGCCACCGCGGCCGGGGCGGGCGCGGGCAACGTGCCGTGCCGGGTGGTCACCGTCCCCGCCCCGAGGCCGAGCGGGGCACAGTGCACCTCGCGGACGTCGAGCAGGTGCAGCGCCGCCGCGACGCCGACGGTGTCGACCACGGTGTCCAGGCCACCGATCTCGTGCAGGTGGACCCGGGCGGGCTCGGTGCCGTGCAGGCGCGCCTCGACATCCGCGATCGCGCGGACGGCGCGGACGGCCAGCGCCGCGGCCGGTGCCCGCCCGACGAGCTCGAGCAGCTCGGCGGCGCGCCGCCCGGTGGCGGTGTCGGTCACCGTCACCACGGCGCGGGTGGCACCGAGCGCGCCGCGGGTGACCCGCTCGGACTCCAGCGTCCAGCCGGTCAGCCCCGTCGCGGCGACGGCATCGCGGATCCCGTCCACCGGGGCGCCAAGCTCGATCAGCGCGCCGAGCAGCATGTCCCCGGAGATCCCACTGAACGGGTTCAGCCAGAGGATCATCGACGGACCCTCGCGATCCGGTGGACGGCCATCGCGGCGCCGAACCCGGAGTCGATGTTCACCACGACCATCCCGGCCGCGCAGGAGCTGAGCATGGCAAGCAGCGGTGTGACCCCGTCGAGCGCGGCGCCGTATCCCACCGAGGTGGGCACCGCGATCACCGGGCAGCCGACGAGGCCGCCCACCACGCTGGGCAAAGCGCCCTCCATCCCCGCGATGCACACGACCGCCGCTGCGGCGGTGAGCTCCTCCGTTTCGGCGAGCAGCCGGTGCAGCCCGGCCACCCCGACGTCGGCGAGGCACCGGACGTCCAGTCCCAGCGCCGTGCTCACGGCGGCGGCCTCCGCGGCGACCGGGGCGTCCGAGGTGCCCGCCGAGGCGACGACGACGCGGAAGCCGATCGGGGCGGCCGGCCGCCAGCTCAGCAGCCGCGCCCCCGGGTCGTACGCCCCGCCGGGGACCTCGGCGCGCACGGCGGCGGCCACCTCGGGATCGCACCGGGTGACCAGTACCGGTCCCGTGTTGGCGGCGAGCAGGCTCCGGACGACGCCGACGATGTGCTGGGGCTCCTTGCCGGGTCCATAGACCACCTCGGGCAGGCCCAGGCGGGCCTCCCGGCCGGTGTCGGGCCGCGCGAAGCCGAGATCCTCGAAGCCCGGCGGCCCGCTCACCGAGTTCCCGGCGTGGTGGCCGACTCAGCGAGCAGCACGTTCATCCGGCCGCTGCGGAACCCCTGCAAGTCGAGGGCGCAGAAGGCGAAGCCGACGGCGCGCACCTCGGCGTCCAACTCAGCACGGAGTCCGGCGGCGCGCAGCACGTCGTCGGAGGGCACCTCGACCCGGGCGACCGCGCCCGTACCGTGCGAGCGGACGCGGCACACCGGGAAGCCCAGGACGCGCACCGCCTCCTCGGCGCGTTCGATGCGGCCCAGCAGCTCCGCGCTCACCGGCTCCCCGTAGGCGACCCGGGAGGCGAGGCAGGCTGCAGCCGGCTTGGCGGCCGTGGACAGCCCCAGCGTGG
>Ga0136618_10000051_pt1 | contig 26062 bp, 24 predicted proteins | sample AntDrymUQ3302106_2_FD_104805 | JGI IMG/M metagenome (GOLD analysis project Ga0136618, IMG submission 104805) | Polar desert sand microbial communities from Dry Valleys, Antarctica - metaG UQ330 (21.06) | ecosystem: Environmental > Terrestrial > Soil > Desert | place: Antarctica: Dry Valley... | reverse complement strand
TCCTCCTCCTCCGCCGCCGCCTCCTCCTCCTCCGCCGCCGCCTCCTCCTCCTCCTCCTCCGCCGCCGCCTCCGCAGACGTTCGACGCCTCAGGATGAACAGCCGTCGGTCGATCTGCATCGTCGCTCGGCACGGCTCCGGGGGGGGCTGCCGGACTCCCTGGACCTATGCACTGGTTTCAGCGATGCCCGTGCACATACCTATACTGCGCTAGAGGGTCAGGATCGATGACGGCTCAGAAAGGATGCTGCCGTATGTTGATTTTGCTCATGCACCAGCTCGACCTTGCCGACGAACCCCCCATGGTCATCCCGAATTCTTCATTTTTCGCGAGCCGCGTCCCGGTGCTTGCGCGGTGAAACCAGTAAACGTCGCAGTCGTCGGCCTTGGCTATTGGGGCCCTAATCTCGTACGCAACCTCTGGGAGACCGAGGGCGCGCAGGTCGCCGCGGTTTGCGACGGCAACCTCGCTGCCCTTGAGCCGATCGCCAAGCGCTATCCGAGCATCAGGCCGTTCGAGCACTACCAGGATCTGCTCGACGACGACGGGATCGACGCGGTCGCGATCGCCACGCCGGTCCACACGCACTTCCCGCTGGCGCGCGCGGCGCTGCTCGCCGGCAAGCACGTGTTCGTCGAGAAGCCGATGGCCCACACCGGCGAGGAATGCTGCGAGCTCATGGCGCTGGCCGACGAGCGCTCGCTCGTGCTCATGCCGGGCCATACCTTCCTGTACTCGCCGCCCGTGAGAAAGGTGAAGGAGTTGCTGGACGCGGGTGAGCTCGGCGAGCTCTTCTTTGCGACGTTCAGCCGCGTGAACCTCGGGATCCACCAGAGCGACGTGAGCGTCGTGCGCGACCTTGGGCCGCACGACTTCTCGATGCTGCTGTACTGGCTCGGGCAGCCGACGTTCGTCCGCGCGATCGGCCGCGACGCGGTGGGATCGGGTCAGCTCGACGTCGCGTTCATCGACATGGGGCTGCCCAACGGCGCGCTCGTGCACATGGAGTTGTCGTGGCTGGCCCCGACGAAGCTGCGCCGGACGGTGCTCGTCGGCAGCGGCAAGATGGTGGTCTATGAGGACACGAGCTCCGAGCAGATCCGGGTGTTCGACCGTGGTGTCGAGGTCATCGAGCCACAGAGCTTCGGGGAATATCAGCTCTCCTATCGCTCCGGTGACGTACTCAGCCCGCGCCTGGCCGTCGACGAGCCACTGCGCCTGGAGATGCAGGACTTCGTGGACTGTGTCGACACCGGCGACACGCCGGTGTCGAGCGCGTCGCTCGGCTACGACGTCGTGCGAATGATCGAGCTGGCGGAGCGCTCGCTCCACTTCAACGGGTCGCCGTTCAGCCTCGAGACGCCGCTCGGCGAGCGGCGCATCAGCGGCGACCGCAGGCGCGGGGACGGCGGTATGCCATCCGTCGGTCGCCATGCCGTTCCCGGCGTCTGATCGCATGTCGGCCCAACCGATACGCCTGTTCGATCTCACGCGTCAGTGGCCCGACATGCGCGAGGAGGCCATGCTCGCCTTCGAGCGCGTCGCGGAGGCGGGCGCCTTCAGCCTCGGCAGCGAGCTCGAGGCATTCGAGTCGGAGTTCGCGGCCTACTGCGAGACCGCGCACTGCGTGGGCGTGGCCAACGGAACCGCCGCGATCGAGCTCGCGCTGCGCGCTCTGGGCGCCGGTCCCGGTACCGAGGTCGTCACGGTGGCCCACACCTTCGTGGCGACCGTCGAAGCGATCGCCGCCACCGGCGCGCGACCGGTGCTCGTCGACATCGACCATGCGACCCGCTGCATGGATCCTGACCTGCTTGCCAGCGCTGTGACCGAGCGCACCGTCGCGGTCGTGCCCGTGCATCTCTACGGCAACCCCGCTCCGATGCAGGCCATCCACGACGTCTGCGATGGGGCCGGCGTGGCCATCGTCGAGGATTCCGCGCAGGCGCACGGCGCGCTGCTGGACGGTCGGAGGGCCGGTTCGATGGGCGCGGCGGGATGCTTCTCCTTCTACCCCACGAAGAACCTCGGCGCGATGGGCGACGGGGGCGCGGTGGTGACCGACGATCCGCAGGTCGCCGCGGCGGTGCGCTCTCTGCGCCACCACGGCTCCGCGCCGCAGGACGCCAACCGTCACGAGCGCGTGGGACGGACCGAGCGCCTCGACAACCTGCAGGCTGCGATGCTGCGCCTCAAGCTGCGCCGTCTGGACGCCGACAACGACCATCGCCGCTGGGTTGCGGAACGCTATCGCGAGGGGTTGTCTGCGCTGGCGCTCGGGCTTCCCCCACAGGACAGGGCCGGGGTGCGGTCGGTGTATCACCTCTTCGTCGTCGAGGTCGACGACCGCGACGGCGTCCGGGAGGCGCTGCACCGCGAGGGCGTTTTCGCCGGGGTGCACTACCCCACGCCCGTGCACCTGCAGCCGGGCTGGCAGCACCTCGGCCGTGGACCCGGCGACCTGCCCGTCACCGAGCATGTGGCGAGTCGCGTGCTGTCGCTTCCGGTGTTTGCCGGCATGGAGCTCGCGGAGGTCGAGCGCGTCTGCGCCGCGCTCGAACGAACTCTCAGCGGCGCAGCTGCGCCGCGGTAGTCCCACCCAGCGACACGCGGCCGGACCCAGAGGCCACGTCGGACGGTGAGTCGCCCTCACGCATTCGCGGGTCGCACGAGGCAGATGGCGAGCAGGAGCCCGATCATCGCCGTGCTCGACAGCGCGGCGACGGTCGGAAAGGTGATACTGGCGATAAGCAGCGCCAGCAGCGAACCCTGAGCTCCGGCGACGATCAGCGCGATCGCGGGGTCGAAGGCGCGACGACTACGCGCGATCGCGGCGAGGAACCCCAGGAGCAGCAGGGCAGCCGTGATGACGCCGAGCTTCCAGGCAACGTACAAGAAGCCGTTGTGGATGAACGTGTATCGCTCCGGAGGCACGCGATACAACGGACGGCCCCAGTAGATCGAGGCTCCCAGACCCGAGCCGGCGAGCGGCCGAGCACGGATTTGGGTGAGGACGTGTCCCGATTCCACCAGCCGGTAGTAGACGGACCCGTCACTGCTGTACTGGCCCAGTGACAGCAGCCGTTCGCGTCCTGTCGTCAGCGTTGTCGGCGAGACGCTCGCCACCGACACGAACACCAGCGCCGCGAGGATCGGCGCCCACACGAGGATGCGCCGGCGGGCATGTCCGGCGCGGACCACGACGAGCGCGCAGCCGACGACCGTCACCAGCCAGAACGTGCGCTCGAAGGTCAGCAGCAGGCAGATCACGTTCAGCGCGACCATCACACCAAGGATCATGCGCCCACGGAGCGTCGCGGCCGTGTGCGCAGCGAGCGCTGCCACGCCCATGATGACCACCACGGGGAAGCCGTTCAGCCCCCCTTGCAGCTGACCGCGCCCGGCACTCGTCAACTGCACGCCCTCGCGTACGCCGAAGTCGTTGGTGCTCCCGTAGGAGATGCCGAACAGCCACTGGGCCAGACCCGTCCCGCCGAGCACGAGTCCCAGCACGACGAGCCCGCGCAGCAGCGCACTCCGGTGACGCTCGTCATTGAGGATCGGCAGGGCGATCAGCAACGCGCCGTAGCCGAGCATCACCCGAGCCTCGGTGCCGACCTCGCTGAGCAGTCCTCCCCGCAGCACGCCGTGGACCAACTGGGCGATGACCACCGCCATGAACAGCGTCATGAGAAAGACCGCCGCGACCTGTAGGGCGGTGATGCGCTGGCGTCCGAGGACGATCATCGCGCGCAGCAGCCCGCCGGCGAGCAGCAGATCGGAGAGGACGACGCCGACTGCGCCCGTGCCTCCACCGAAGCCGAAGCGGTTCTGCAGTCCGAACGGAAGCGCGCCAAGCACGAACAGCAGCAAGAGGAAATGGCCGACGGGAAACTTGAAGGGCAGCAATCCCACGATCACGAGCGCCACGAGTCCCACGGCGATCATGGGGCGCACCGCCGACAGCGCGCCGAGCAGGGCCGCGGCGAGCGTCGCAGAGGCGACGATGAGACCGTGGCTGCGAAGGTCGGCGGTCATGAGACCAGGCGAGCGCAAGCCGCGCGCGGCCACCGACAACCTGCTCCCAGTGTTCACGGGCACGGCTCGCCGGGGCGTCGACGGTAGGCGTACAGCAGCACATCCTGAAAGGAGCCAGCACCAAGGATGGCATGGTTCTCCGCCGTCGCGAGCTGGTACCCGAAGCCCGCCCGCTCCAGCAGCGAGAGGACGCCGCCGAGTCTGTCCTGATCGTCGAGATGGTGGTGATACTCCATCACGACCGCCGCGACGCGATCGAGGGCGCCGGTCTGCACGAGATCGTCGAGGACGTCGCCCTCCGCTCCCTCGACGTCGAGCTTCAGCAGATCGACGGAGTCCGGAAGCAGCGTGGACAACCGTCGCACGGGCACCTCGCTGCGCCCCGTCAGCCGCGGCCGGCCGACCGTTCCGGCATGCACGCTTCCCCGCATGGCGTCGTCGTAGAAGAACTCGACCGTCCCGTCCGCGCAGCCCAGCGCCACGGCGTGCGCTACGACGTCCGCGCATCCGTTGCGATCGAGGTTCTCCCGCAGGAGAGCAAACGCATCGGGATCGGGTGCGAAGGCGACGATCTGCGAGCGGGGGAACCGGCGACGGAAGTAGAGCGCGGAGACGCCGATGTTCGCGCCGCAATCGACGATCATCGGCTCCTCGGCGCTGACACGGATGCGGTAAGGGCGCTGGCAGCAGGACGCCTTCGACGAGGAGACGAGCATCGGATAGGTCGCGTACGCGATATCCCATCCGAGCAGCTGCTCGCGACCCGACGGGGGGCGAGACTTGAGCGGCCGCGTAGCGCAGGCGCTAGGATCGCAGCGGGGCGTACGTGCACGCCAGTCGCATCCGCTCGGGATCGTCCGCGCGACGAGCAAGCGCCGCCCCGCGGATCACTGCGCCGGGATGCTCGCGCATAGCGCGCCATCCACGTCTCACCGGCCCGGGCTCCGGCGCGGCGGTGCCTGCCGGCACGCGTGCTCCGCGCAAGCCCTGCTCGCCGCGTCACCGCCGCTCGCATCATGTCGTCGGCTGCGCCGCGCGAGCCCGTCCAGGGTGAGTCTCGGGTGGCAGCAGTCGCAGGCCGACATGGACGAACGGCGACTAGCCGCCGGGAGCCGGGCGACGGTTCCGCCACTCGGATCGAGTTCGCGGACAAACTCGCGCACAGCACGAAACTCCTGCATCCCAGAGATTGCGAGCCAAGCGCGACAGGTCGCAGGACATCCTTGGTTCGCATCCGCACACCCTAGCGTCACGCCGGCGCCGCGGCCGTAGGGCCGCGGTCCGGCGTTCGGGCCCATGCGCGCTGCTTGCACCGGCCGGTCGTTGCCATCAGGATGGTGCGATGAGCGCCGTGACAGCCGCCGACCGGCGTCCGGCGCGCCGCTGTCCGGGCCCGTGCATCCGGACGGCGGGTCGCCCCTCGCGCGTCTCGGCGCCGTCGCCTCGCGCCGTCGCTCACGAGGGCGGTGACCCGCCGTGCTGCGCAACCGGTACCTGATCGATGTCGCCGACGGCGCCGGACCGCAGCCGTGGGACCCGCGGGAGGCTGCGGCTCCGGTCCGCCTGGATTGCGTGTACTTCGGGCGGGTGCTGCTGGCCCTCGAGCGCCGACTGGCGCGCGGCGGGCGCACCTTCGTGTTGACCTGGGACATCGAGAGCCTGCCTGTGGCGGGGCCGGATGTCGTGGCGATCGTGCTTGGTGACGAGGGCGCACGACGCCCGCGCTACACGGACGCGATCGAGGCCGTGTTCAAGTGCTACGGCGAGCGCCCGTGGATCAGCGGTGCCGGCCTGCGTCCGCCGTCCGCGCTCGGCGCGCTGATCCTGCTCGAGGATCTGCGCCGGCGCACGCGCGCGCTGCCTGACGACGTGTCGCGAATGCGCACCTGCGGCTTCGGGCGGGTATATCCGCTGCCGCTCGGCTACTACAACCAGGTCGATCTCGCGCCGGTGCGGTTCGCCGCACGGCGGACCGCGGTCGTCTTTGCCGGCAGCGTCGAGGTGCCACGGCGCACCCGTCCCGGCCTGCGCGGGGCGTTGCGCCCGTCGCGCGTCGTCGCACGCAGTCGCATGCTCGCAGCCCTGGAGCGCTTCCGTCTCGCGCATCCCGATCAGCAGGTCGACGTCGGCATCACGCCCGGCTTCGCGTCGGTGCGGTGCGACGGAGCGCTCGACTATTCGCGGCGCCTGATGAACGCGCGGATCTGCCTGGCTCCGCGTGGTGGCTCCGTGGAGACGTTTCGATTCTTCGAGGCGACGCGGTACGGGTGTGTGGTGGTCGGCGAGCGGCTTCCGCCGACCTGGTTTTACGCGGGTGCCCCGATGGTGACGCTGGATGACTGGCGCACGCTGCCGGCGGTGCTGGAGAGGCTCGGCGGCGACCCCGCGGCGCTCGAGCGCCGGCACCTGGCCGCGCTCACCTGGTGGCGGGAACGATGCTCGGAGGAGGCGGTCGCGGCCTACATGGCCGACCGGCTCACGAGCGTGGGCGGGTCTCGTGATGATGCCCGAGGTATTTACCGGCGAGCCCGGCCAGCCGCCGGTGATTGAGGAAGCGATGGACGAACGGCCCTCGGCGGCGGGGCTCGGGGAGGTCGTTCCACCACTCCCTGCCGAGCTCCCGAAAACCGTACGGCGGCAGCGGCGCGAACGTCGCGAGTGCTCGGGCGCCCCGTCTCTGGCGGTGAAAGTAGTCAACTGCTCCGCCTCGCCACTGGTGGGACATGTCCACCCACAGCGCGGGGTCGTACGCGATCATCCACCCGGCGTGCAGCACGCGCCACGCCCACTCCTTGTCCTCCGCGTAGTCCATGCCCTCGTGGAAGGGAAACTCTCGCCAGACGCCGGCGCGCCAGGAGCTTGCGTGGTTGGAGAAGCCCCAGTACGGGTTGGCTCGCGCATCCGCCGCGGTCTGATGGAAGACCGCATCCAGCGGCTTGCCGTCGGGTCGCCCGCTGCCGCCGCACGCGCCGGCGACGTCGTCGCGCTCGTAGTGGGCAAGGGTTCGCTCGACCCAGTCGCCGCGCGTGGCCGCGCAGTGAGCAGACAGCGCGAGGTGCACGTCCGCCTGCGCCGCCTCGGCGCCGATGTTCAGCGCGCGGCCGTAGGAGAACGACGCGAACGGGATCTCGATCAGGTGGTCGCACATCGTGCGCGCGATGTCGAGGGTCCCGTCGGTCGAGCCGGAGTCGACGACGATGATCTCGGGCTGGACGGTCTGGCGTCGCAGCGAAGCGAGGGCCCTACCGATCCCCGCCTCCTCGTTGCGGGCGCGGACGATGACGCTGGCGGCAGGCTTGGCCATTGCCGTGATCCTAGGAGTCGTACGACGCGACCGCGCCGGAGCGGGTCGACATCCGGCGGATCTGGCGCAGCGCCTCGGGCAGCGCGCCGCGCTCCGTCAGGGTGATCGTCGCGGCATAGACCAGGACGGCCGCGGCGACGGAGGCCGTCAACGCGACGACCGGTCGGCTGTCCTGCAGGGCGTTGGCCACCAGGCGCCCAGCGACCCAGGTCGGCACCACCGCATAGGCGATCGGCCGCAGCGCCTGCCACTGGTCGGCCGCCCGGATGCCCAGCCGGCTGGCGGCGAAGTAGCACGTCACGGGAAACGCGATGAGCATGTCGGCAAGCGCCACGCAGGCGACGGTGGTCAGGTTCCCGAACATCGCCGCGAGGACGAAGCCGGGGATGATGAGCAGCAGCATGCAGCCCAGCAACTTGGCGAGAAGGCCGGCCTGCCCGGCCGAGTTCAGCAGCCATCCGGTCGTCGCCTCCAGTGGTCTCACGGCTGCCCAGATGCCCAGAACGGTCAGCGGGCCCACGGCCGCGGACCACTTGGGGCCGAGCACCGTGGCCGTGAAGGGGTCGGCCGCGGCGCTGAGCGTGACGCCGGCCAGGCAGCAGACGAGACCGATCATCCGCAGCGTCGCCAGATACGGCCTGGTGACGTCCTGCCCTTCGTGGCGCATCGCTGCGAAGGACGGGAACGTCACCTTCGCGACGGGATCGGCGATCGCCGTCGTCGTCAGCTCCGAGAGCCGGAAGCTCAGGTAGTACACGCCAAGCGGCGTGGATCCCAGCACTCGGCCGACGATCAGGTAGTCGATGTTGTAGCGCGTGAGGTGGAGCATGCCCTGCGCGATGAAGCCGCGCCCGCTGACCAGGGCCTCCTTGAGGATCGCGCGGTCGAAGCGCAGCGGAAGCCTGTATGGGGACAGCGCGACGAACGCAACGCTTCCGACCACGCCGGTCGCGATCGACCCGCCCACGAGCGCCCACACGCCGGCGCCGTTGGCGGCGAGCGCGAGGGATACCACGGCGTAGCTCACCGCTTGGATGAACAGCGCGATGAAGCGCTCGCGAAACGCCATCTCGCGTTGCATGATCGTTTCGTAGGACCAGGTGACGCCGCCAAGGACGAGCGTGATGCTGATCGCCGCCAGCACTTCGATCAGTCGCGGCTCATCGAGGACGAGCGCGACGAGCGGGGAGACCGCGACCAGCAGCACTGCTGAGAGGACGCCCAGCAGCATCATGCCCGTGAGTACGACGGCCTTCTCGTGGTCGCCGAAGTCCCTGCGCACGATGATCGCCGCGCCCAGGCCGAGGTCGCGGAAGATCAGGATGAACAGACCCGCCTGCATGGCGAGAGCGAACAGCCCGAAGTCGTCCGGGACGAGCAGGCGCGCGAGGGCGATGTTCGTCGTGAACGTCACCACCTTGTTGAGCCCCACCGACAGCAGCGTCCAAGAGACCCCACGGATCGCCCGATCTTCCATCTGCCTCCTCATCGTTGGGCGACTGTCGCTTGCCTGATCGCGGGCGAGACCCACCCGCACGGCGAGCTCTCGCGGCTCAGCCAGCCGCGGCGCGCGCGTACGGCATCATCTCCGTCGAATGGCCGGCGACGAACCCGAGGCCCCCGCGCTGCCGCATGCTACAACGAGGCTAACGGACGTCCGTCCCCCCAACCACCGGAGCCGTCGCGACGCCGGGAGCCTCAACCCAGTGGTCGAGGCTCCTCGGCGCGGCGACGGCTCCGCTACGGGTTGACGGGATCAGTAGCCGGGCTGCTCCCAGCGCCGTGCGGCGAGGTGCTGCTTCGCCGCGTTGATGTAGTTCACAGCACCGGCGTCGTACCACTGGCCGGAGTACCAGGCGCCGACCCAGCCCCAGATGTCGGAGACGTCCATGTTCGGCCAGCGGGCGCGCATCCAGTGCTCATTGTGGCCTTCGATGCCCGAGCGCAGGACGGCGCCGTAGAAGTCGACGTTGAAGGCGGTCGAGACCTTCGACAGAGGGAAGGTGCCCTCCCAGCCCGTGTACTGCTGGCCGGTCGGCTTTTTGATCTGCATGATCCCGAACGAGTACGGCACACCGTTGATGAGATCGCCCGCGTTGGCCTGGTCCCAGCCGCTCTCGTTGACGGCCGCGGCGCGGATGATGTCCTCGTCGACTCCCCATTTCCACGCTGCCCACTGGATGATCTCGTCCGTGGTGCCGGTGAAGTTTCCGGTGATGCGGTCGTTGTAGGCGGGCAGGCGACTGCCGGTGCCGACGCTCGCGCGAAAGACCGAGAGCTCCGTGGCGGTCGGGACGAGGTGGTTGGCCGCGTAGTTCTGCGGGCGCGGCTCCCAGGTGGAGCGCCGCACCTTGGCGGCAGCCTGCGCGTCGGTCGGCAATATCGAGCCGGCCGCGATGTTGACCGATTTGGTCGACGGGGCGGGCGGCGCCGGATCGGAGGGCGGAGGCGGCGGCGGTGCCGGATCGGACGGCGGAGGCGGCGGCGGCGCCGGATCTGACGGCGGCGGCGGTGGCGGCGGCGGCGGCGCCACAGGGCGGTACTTCCTCTTACGCAAGGTAGCGGTCGCCCTCGTCGTGACGACGAGCTTGGAGGCTGCACGCGGGGTGATCGGCCTGATCCGCAGGACGCCCCGTCGAGCAGCGGCCTTGACCGTGGCCAGCTTGACGGCGCGCTGCGAGTTACCCTGGACGAGCTTTGCTCGGCGAATGTCGTTCGACGTAACACCGTCGAGGTGGAAGGTGAGGACCCGAGCGCGCTGCTTGTCGGGAGAGAAGGCGCGGCTCGCCGCGTCGGCGGAGCTCGGCAGGGCAACTGCAGCCACGGCGGCGAGGAGGGGGAGGTTCCGGTGTAGGTGCATGGCCCATGGGTCGGCTCTCCCTTGCGATCCGGGCACCCACGGCTGCGGATCCTGGACCTATGACCGATGCTCTTGCCGCGCTGAGAGTGGACGAATTGGCCGCGCGGACCGCGGCTCCCCCTGATCATCCGGCTGGCTGCGCGGCGTGCATGCGTGCACGCCGCGCATTGTCCAGCGTCCTTGTAGCCCCGACGCGCGGTCCTTGGGCAGGACGCGCGCGCGGGGACAGGCGCCGCTAGAGCGTCTCCCAACGCCGATTGGCGAGGTGGCGCTTCGCCGACGTGATGTAGCTGACCGCGCCGGCGTCGTACCACTGACCGGAGTACCAGGCGCCGACCCAGCCCCAGACGTCGGCGTTGTTCATGTTCGGCCAGCGGCTCAGCATCCAGCTCTGGTAGCCGTCGATGCCCGTGCGAAGGACGGCGGCGAAGAAGTCGACGTTGAAGGCGGTGGAGACCTTCGACAGGGGGAAGGTGCCCTCCCAGCCGTGGTACTGCTGACCGTTCGGCCGCTTGATTTGCATGATCCCGAAGGAATACGCCGTGCCGCCGACGACATCGCCCGCGTTGAGCTGGTTCCAGCCGCTTTCGTTGACGGCTGCGGCGCGGATGATGTTTGCGTCCAGTCCCCATTTCCACGCTGCCCACTGGATGATCTCGTCGGTCGTGCCGACGAAGTTTCCGGTGATGCGGTCGTTGTAGGCGGGCAGGCGGCTGCCGGTGCCGACGCTCGAGCGAAAGGCAGCCAGCTCATTCGCGCTCGGGATGCGATGGTTGGCCGTGTAGTTCTGCGGCTGCGGCTCCCAGGACGAGCGCCGGACGCGAGCTGCGGCCTGCGCGTCGGTCAGCAGCGCGGCGCCGTTCGGCGTGTTGACCGAGGCGGTTTCACCGGTCGGCGCCGGCGCGGTCGGAGGAGCCGGGGTCGCGTCGGCGTACGCTGGCCTGATCTCGACGTAGTCGAGCTTCGTGTTGGTCCCGCCGATCGCATCGACGGTCACGCGCCCGTCGCTGACGGTGACCGTGCGCGTCGCCTCGGCGAAGCGCGTCTTGTCGGTCGGTACGAACCCTGCGATCACCACCTCGTCCTCGACCCGTACGCGGTGCGTCGAGTCGCTCGACGACAGATCACCGACCGCAACCGTCACGGCGTACGAGCCGTTCGGCACGGCGAGCTCCCATGCGGCCGCTGTCCGTACGGCCCTCGGGTCCGTTGCCCACGCCGGATACTGCATGTGGATGAAGGTGTCCTGCCGCTGATCGCCGATCGCGCTGCGGTCTCGCGCGTTCGGCGAGACGTCCAGCGGCACATGGGTCCCCCACGACAACGACTCCTGCATCACCCAGCCGAATCCCCGCGCATCGCTGAACGCCGAGCCCGTATCGCCGACGTACCCCGACGGGACCGGCGATCCCGCCGGCTGGAAGTTCACCCACGCGGACGTCGCGCCGTGTGCCGCCGCGGCATTCAGCGCGCCGACTGCCGCGATGACGCCGACGAGGCCCGCCACGCAGAGGTTCGGCCGATTCGGCGAGCGTGCGGACGCCGTGATCGCGCGGACTCGCCGCAGACAGCTTCGGCCGCAGGATGATGCATACGCGGCCATCCGGGCGGGTATAGCAGCGGAACGAGAGCACGACGAGGTGGACATGCGGCCTCCGGTTGCTGCACGGGTGCGGGTACGCGCCAGTAGCGCCTCCCCGAGGAAGCGCCAGTATAAACTTGGGCGCCAACTTTGCCGTGCGATGACCGCCGTACCCAGTTTTCGGCGCGCGCTTCGCGAAAGCTACATTTTTGCGTAGATCGTGGTGCTCTGCGCTTGAGGTGCGTAGGGGCGGGCGAGCCGAAACAGCACCTGTAATCATCGACCGGCGTGCGGATCTGCTTGCTGACCCCGGAGTTTCACGGCCTGACTCCGGCTCCCGGCGGGATCGGGCATCGCTATCGCACGACGGCGCGCGAATTGGTGCGGCAGGGTCACGATGTCCATGTGGTCGTCGGGAAGGGTGCTGCGCGATCCCGGCGCACGGTGGTCGACGGCGCAACCGTCCATCTGGTCGCTTCGGCCGCGATCGGATTGCGAGGACCCCTGAGGACGTTCGCCGCAGGCATGGCCATCGTCGACCGGATCGCCCGGCTCGGTCCGATCGACATCGTCTACGCCCCGGAATGGCGGGGTGACGGATGGCGGATGGCGCGGTGGCCCGGACGCCCGTGTTTCGTGACGAACCTTACGACCTCGCTCGCGCAGATCCGCAGCCTGGATCCGTCGCCGCAAGGCTCTGCGGCGCGTCTGCGCATCGCTGCTCAGCAGCGGCGCGAGCGGATCCAGACCGAGCACTCCGACGCCGTCGTCGCGGTCTCCTCGTCGATTCTGCGGTGGACGCGTGATCTGTGGGACATCGAGCGATTGCCAACCGCGGTGGTGCCGAACACCATCGACGTGCAGAGAGTGCGCAGGATGGCTGCCCGAGGGGCGCTGCCGACGCAGCACCCTGGCCGCGACGGTCCGGTGGTGGCCTTCTCGGGCCGGCTGGAGGCACGAAAGGGCATCCAGGTGCTGGCGGCCGCGATGAACGCGGTCTGGCGTGTGCATCCCGGCGCCAGACTTGTGGCGGCGGGCAGGGACTGCGGCTTCGACAACGCGCCGATGAGCCAGCACCTGCGCGCCGTCGCCGGTGCCAACGCCGATCGCGTGCACGTCCTGGGGGAGCAGGCTCCCGAGCAGCTCTTCGCGGTGCTTGTCGCAGCCGACGTCGTGGCGGTGCCTTCGCTGTGGGAGGCGTTCGGCCTGGCTGCGCTAGAGGCGATGGCTCTCGGCTGTGCCGTCGTGGGGACGACCGGCGGCGGCTACGCGGACTTCATGACCGACGGCCAGGACGCCCTGATGGTCGCGCCGGGCGATGCGGAGGCGCTCGGCGGCGCGCTCCTGCGGCTCATCGATGACGCCGCATTGCGCGCGCAGATCGGTCGGCATGCCGCGGCTCGAGCGGACGAATACGCGCCACAGGCGGTCGTCGGGCGACTTGTGGACGTCTTCGCCCGCGTCGTGGGCGGGGACCGGGTGCTTGATCGCTAGCGGTCGCCCCGTGAACACCCATGCCGCCCGGCGGGGCTCCAGATGCGCCGCTACTGCTCCTCGGCGCCCGCCTCGCGGAACGTGCGGGGGCGCGCCCCGGCTGCCCGCCGGCCCCCTCGCTCGCGCGCGAAGTCTAGCGCCGCACGCAGGCTCGCCAGCTGGTCCGGCCACATCAGGCCGTCGTGCACCCGCGCCCGACCGGCCTCGCCGATGCGGTCGCGCAACTCGCGGTCGTCGAGCAGTTCGGCGATCCGATCGGCGAGGCTCACCGCGTCACCCGGGCTTGCCCACAGGGTCGTGTCGCCGCACAGCCGTCGCATCTCAGTGAGCGGAAACTGGACCACGGGCCGCCCGACCGCCATGTACTCGAGCACCTTGCGCATGGCGGCTCGATCATTCATGCGGTTAGGCTGGTCGGTGTTGACGCAGACGTCGGCGGTGGACAGGTAGGCGCGGACAAGGTCGTCGCCGACCCTGCCGGGCAGCGTCACCGCCTCCTCCAGCCGGCGATGCCGGATCTCCTCGCCGAGTTGGTCGTGCACGTCTCCTGGACCCACCAGCGCGAAGGCCACGTCCTGGCGTCCTCGCCTGTTGACGAGCTCGTCAGCCGCCTCGATCAGTAGGTTCAGCCCCTCCTGCGTCGACATGGCGCCCATCCACAGCACCAGGTGCTCGCGGCCGCCCCGCAGCTCCGGGCGCGGCGCGACGGGATGAATGCGGCGAGGATCGGGTCCGTTGCCGACGACGAACACCCGCTCCTGCGCCAGACCCGCGCGCTTTGTGACGTTCTCGATATAGCCGCCGTTGGTCACCAGCACGGCATCTGCCTGCCGGAACGCCCGTCGCTCGATCGCCAGCAGCAGCGCGTAGAGCGGCCCGCGACGGTCGTACTTGACCTCGAACAGCTCGGGCGACAGCTCGCGATCGTCGAGCACCACGCCGGCCCCGTGGCGCGCCAGCGGCCGCGCGAGCTCGACGAGGAAATCCGGTGGGTTGCAGACGAGGACGGCATCGATCCTCCGCTCGCGCGCGACCCGCCGAACGAGCCGGCGCAGGCGGACGAACGACAGCCCGAACTCGGCGACGTAATGCCGGATGCCGCGCCCGCTGGGTGGCTCGACGAAGCGCAGCACGCGGACGCCGTCGAGCTGCTCCTCTAGCGCCTCGTGGCCGGTGCCGGTGGGCCCGAGCACCGTCACCTCATATCCCCACTCCAGCAATGCCTCGACCTGGGCGCGAACGCGCGGATCGTATGGATAGGCCTGGTTCTCGAGCAGCACGACGACATGGGGCGCGGCGCCGGGGGCCAAGGGCGCAGGGGCGCGCGGGCTCAGTAGGCGCCGGACGCGCCTGTGCTGCTCGTCGCGCACCCACCGGCGCTCGGCGGGCCCGGCGCGAGGCGCGCCCTGCAGGGCGGCCGCGACCCAGCCCCACAGAAAGCTCAGGCCCGCCAGCACGGGCGGGCGGTCGCGCATCCGCGCCATCCCGGCCAGGCCGACGACCAGCGGCGGCGAGCCGTAGGCCCAAGCCGCGCGGCCCGCGCGGCGATATCCGCGCAGCAGGCCGTCATAGGAGCCCATGGGGCGCAGATCCTCGCAGTCGCCGTCGCGCAGCTCGAAGCTGCGGGTCGTCCAGCCGTGCATCCGCGCACGTACCTCGTCCATCGTGTCCCACCCGAGCATGGTCGGCAGCGGCGTGATCTGCTCGTAGCACGCGCGCCGGTAGAACGTCGCGGCTCCCTCCACGTGACCCGCAGGGCAGCGACGTCGCACAAGCGTGCCGGCGCTGTCTGCCTCCGCCAGGTATGGCCCGGCGACACCGAGCAAGGGGTCAGCAACGAACTCGAGCTCGATGCGCTCCAGGCACGACGGGCTCAACCTCAGGTCGGCGTCGAGCTTGGCGACGACGTCCCATGGCTCGTCGATCTGCGCGACCGCCCACTGCAAGGCGACGAGCTCATTCGCGAAGGCCAGGCGGTCGCGTTCAGGCGACCGTGGCGGCCGGATCAGGACGCTCGCCCAGCGCTGTGAGCGGGCGAACTGCTTGGCCATCTCGGCAGACTCGTCGGTCGATCCGTCGTCGACGAGCACGAGCCGTTCGGGCGGCCGGCGCTGAATCGCCAGCGAGGCCAGGAAGGCCGGCATGTGTGCTCGCTCGTTGAGAAACGGGACGACCACGAGCAAACGCATCGGGCGGCGAGTCTACTCGGGCGGCGCGCCGCCCGTCCCGTCGTGGCGCGTGGTCGACCGCGGGTCTACCACGCACGTCGCAGCGCCAACAGGGCACCTTCGGTGAAGCCTCTCGAGCGAGCAAGGGCGACGCGCAGGCGCAGCGGCGACCGGTGACGGCCGGCGCTCGCGAACAGGCGCAGTATCTCCTGCACGCTGCGCGCGCCGATCCACAGGCCGCCGAGGGCGTCGCCCGTGCGTCCGTGCTTCACCGCGAAGGCCGCGTCGCTGCGGGCATAGCCGCGGTACAGGTCGACGGTCTGCGCGGGAGTTCGCCACTGCTCGTGGCGTCCGCGGATCGACGGTGTCGCGAGGGCGGCGCCGCCCGCACGCAGAAAGCGAAACGCGAAGTCGACATCCTCTGCGGCGGGAAACGGCGACGTGCCCGCGCCCATGCGCTCGTCCCATCCGCCCAAGCGCTCGGCGGTGCAGCGACGCACGACCATCATGACGCCGTAGCCGAGCTTCTCGGGACTGGTCCAGCGTCCGCGGATCACACGCTCGACGAAAACGGGGCGTGCGGCGGCGGCCACGTGATCGCCCTCCGGGGCATCGCCCTCGTCGACGTGTCCGGTGATGAAGTCGACCTGTGGGTGGCGCGCGATCGCGGCGGTCAGCTCGGCAGCCCAGTCGGGCTCGACGTGACAGTCGTCGTCGATGAAGGCGATCCACTCCGAGCGGGTCGTGGCGAGGGCGAGGTTGCGGGCGCGCGACAGGCCTCGCTGCTCATCGCGCAGGAAGCTGAGGCGGGCTTCATCGCCCGCGCGAGGATCCGGCGCGTCACTCTGGTCGACGACGAGGATCTCGAACTCCCGATAGGTCTGCTCCTGCAGACCGGCGAGCGCGTCGGCGAGCTGTTCGGGACGGTTGCGTGTGCAGATGACGACGGTGAATTCGCACACACCGACTATTCTATGGACCTTGCTGACCGACGAAGATGACAAGGGGTCCGCAAAGCTGATCATCGCCGCCGTCGTGCCATTCCAGAACGAGGCACAGCACCTGCCGACGCTGTTGCGCTCGCTCGCCGCGCAGACGCGCGTGCCCGACGAGCTGGTGCTGGTCGACGACGGATCGACCGACGAGTCAGCGCAGATTGCCAGCGACGCAACGGCAGTCGATTGGATCGAGCTCCTGCGCCTGCCGCCGCGACCCCCCGCGCGCGATCGGCTGGCCACCGCAGCCGAGCTCGTCGCGTTTCACCGCGGGCTCGAGCAGGTGCACACGGCGTGGGACGTCGTCGTCAAGCTCGACGCCGATGTCGATCTCAGTCCGCAGACCTTCGCGACGCTCGAGCGCGCCTTCGTCGAGGATCCACGCCTCGGTCTCGCGGGGGCGTATCTGAGCCTCCGGGGACCCGACGGCGTCGCCAGGCGCGAGCCCAATCCCGAGTCGCATGTTCGCGGCTCGACGAAGTTCTATCGTCGCGCCTGCTACGAGCAGATCGGCCCGCTGCCCGCGCACCTCGGTTGGGACACCATGGACGAATACGCTGCCCGGATGCACGGCTGGCGCACGAAGAGCATCGAGATCCCGGGCGGCGACCCGATCCATCTTCGACCTCTCGGTCAGCATGACGGGCGCTTCCAGGCATTCCGGCGCTGGGGGGTGTGCGCATGGGGATACGGCGAGCATCCGCTGCACGTGCTGCTCGTCGGACTGCGGATGACGCGCGAACGACCATACGTGCTCAGCGGGGCCGGGTACGTGCTGGGATGGATCGGAGCCGGCTTGCGGCGCGCGCCTCGCGCGGAGCCCGGCTTGCGCGCGTACATCCAGACCGACCAGCTTGCGCGCATCAGGCGGCGTCTCGGCCGGCTCGGCCGATCGTCGGCACGTGGCGTCCGATGAACCCTCAGGAATCCGTCCAGCTGCTCGACTACCTGCGCGCGGTGTGGGAGCGCTGGCAGCTCATCGCGCTCGTGGTCGCCGTGACGACCGGCCTTGCGCTGGCCGTCAGCCTGTCCTCCGAGAAGGAGTACGTGGCCACGGCGCAACTGCTGCTGCGCGGGGTCGAGCCGATCACCTCCCTGGACCCCAATGAAGCCTCGCGCTCCAACGATCCCGAGCGTGACCTCAACACCGAGGTGCAGCTCATCACGATCGGGCGGCCCACCGCCGAGCTCGCCCAGCGTCGGTTGGGACTCAAGCGCTCCGTCGAGACGCTCGTGTCACAGATCGAAGCGGTGCCGACGAACACGACGAACATCGTGCAACTCCGCGCGCGCGACCCCAGCCCTGCGCTGGCAGCCGCGATCGCCAACGCCTTTGCGGAGTCTTACGTGAAGTTTCGCGTCGACTCTGCCCGGCAGCGCTACCGTGAGGCAGCCCGTCTGGCCCAGCAGCAGCTGCTGGCGCTCACGCCGGAGGACCGGCGCACCGACGAGGGCCGGGCGTTGCGGGCGCGGCAAAGCGAGCTGGAGATCGCGGCCACGCTGCAGACCGGAGGCGTCGAGCTCGTACAACGCGCCACTGTCCCGGCGAGCCCGTCGAGACCGCGACCGAAGCTCAGCGCGGTGGTCGGCGCCCTGCTCGGTTTGGTGCTCGGCACCGCCGCCGCGCTCGCGCTCAATCTCGTCGACCGGCGATTCAAGGACGAGCACGGGGTCGAGCAGTTCTTCGGTCTACCGATCCTCGCGGCGATTCCGCGTCCGGCTCGGCGGACGGATGCCGTCGACGATCCCGTTCAGCGCGAAGCCTACGGCCTGCTCGCCTCGAACCTGGGGCTTGCGTCGGTCGATCGGGCCAGCGCCGTGATCATCACCTCCCCCAGCCCGGCCGACGGCAAGACGAGCGTCACGCTCGGGGTCGCTCGCGCGTACGCTCGGCTCGGCTTGCGGGTCGTGATCATCGAGGCCGATCTGCGCAGGCCTGCCTTCGGGCGCTACACCGACGTGTCTCGCTCGGCCGGCGTGACCGGGGTGCTTGCCAACGAGTCGGTGATCGACGAGCTTCTCTGGCTGGACGCTGAGACGCTGCGGCCGACGGAGCGGCGGGCCGACGCGGGCGGTGCGATCGGCCTGCTACCCGCCGGCGAGCCGCCCGCGAATCCTCAGCGGACGCTGTCGGACCCCAAGATGCGACTCGTCATCGAGATCGCGCGCAGCTCGGCGGACGTCGTGCTCATCGACAGTGCTCCCCTTGGGACGGTCAACGACGCGGCCGTGCTGGCGCCGCTCATCGATGGCGTCGTGTTGGTGGCCCGCCTCAACCAGACCACCAAGGACGCCGGACGGCGAGCCATCCGCACGCTCCGCACCCTCGGGACCGACACGCTGGGCGTGGTGATCACCGGCACCGGTGGCTCCGATCGGCACCTGTACTACTCAGCGGCGCAACCTTCGGCGAAGACGCGACTGGCTGAGAAGGCGTGAGAGCCGGGGCGACTGAGCGATCGTGCGGCGGGGGCCGCCGCCGGGGGCCTCACGCTCCTGCCAGGGCTGCTGGTGGGGGCTTCGCCTTCGCCTCAGGCGGATATCAGCCCGACGCCGTCGCGCTCGTCGCGGGCGCGTTGACCGTGATGCTGGCTTTGCGGGTCGAGCTGATCGGCTGGCCCGCTGAGCGCTGAGCGCCGGCTACGTCGCCGGTGCGGGAGCACTCGCATTGCTGGCCGGATGGACGTACGTGGTGTAGCCGAAGGAGCCGCACGCGACGAACGCGAGCAGGTACAGCAGCGCTCGGTCGTACTCGATCGTGGCGCGGGCTGGCGCCGCAGACCACGTTCCCGACATAGCGGCGATCGACATCGTCGTGTCCTTTGGTCTGACAGCGGATGACCGTGAGGTGGCGACGGTCAAGATACTTGCCGCGGCTGCCCTGCCGGCGCTTGGCGCCCGTCTACAACGCCAAGCTCCTGACGACCACCGATCCCTGGGCATCGTCGGCGCCATACTCGTGGTGCTGGCGATCGTGCTCGCCCTCGCCGGGTTCGTGTTCCGTGCGAGGGGGCCGGACCGTGCCCTCGGGGGAGCGGCAGCCGGTTGTGCGGTCGCTGCATGCCGGAATCGACTTGGACTGGGAGATGCCCGCGGTCACCGCCTGGCTGTTCGCCGCGGCCGGACTGGCGCTGGCCGCATTACATGCCGAGCAGCCGCGCCCCGGGGGCCGCGTCGTCGGTCGGGTCGTGACGGGCGTCGCATGCCTGTCACTCGCGCTGCTGCCCGCACGCGTCTTCTCTCGCAACGCGCGCTACGCGACGGTGCCCGCGCCTTCGCCGCCGGCAGCTGCGACGTAGCCGTCGACCGTGCCCTGGACGCCGTCGACGCCTTCAACATCCGGCCTGAGCCGTTCATCGTGCTGGGCTATTGCGACGTGCGACTCGGCAGGCCCGCCTTGGCGGTGCGCGCGATGCAGAGCGCCGTGCGCAAGGATCTCGAGAACTGGGAAGGACATTAGGGGCTGGCGCTCGCACAGGCGGCTGGGGGCGAGATCCGCGTCCCTCGCTGCGGACGGCGCTGCGATACAACCCGCGGGAGGGGTGGCTGTGCGCACGCGCGAGCTGCTGGGCGATGATCCGGCGGACTGAGCGCGACTTGCGCCCAAAGCTCGACTCCCGACCCAGTGACCGCCGCGGGTGCTGCCCGCGGACTTCGTCGGCCGAACCAGCTGGCCCCAACCGCGGGCGCTGAGTCCGTCAGGCAGCCTTGCCGCGCAGCAGCGCGCGGGGAGTGCGAAGGAGGATCATGGCATCGACGCCCGGGGCCGTCGTGCGGGCATATTCTGCATCGAGGGTGAGCATCTCCAAAAATCCCAGTTCGCTGCGTCCGCTGATCTGCCAGAGTCCCGTCAGGCCGGGGCGCACACTGAAACGCACGTAGTGCGCAGGCTCGTAATGCTCAAGCTCGTAGTCCAGCGCTGGCCGCGGTCCGATGATTGACATGTCTCCACGGACGACATTGATGAATTGTGGAAGTTCGTCGAGACTCGTGCGACGCAGGAATGCTCCGATCCGGGTCACGCGGGGGTCGCCTGTCAGCTTCTTCAAACCGGGACCGACTCGGTCCTCGTTGGTCGCGAGCTTCGCGATGTAGCGGCGGTGCGCCTCAGCGGAGACACCGTCGTACATCGAGCGGAACTTGAACACGACGAAACGCTTGCGGTCGCGCCCGTAGCGCTGCTGTCGAAACAACACCGGCCCCGGCGTGTCGAGTCGGACGGCCAGCGCGATCAGCAGCAGAAGCGGACTGAGCACGACCAGCGCGATCACGGCGAGCACGAAGTCGAAAAGACGCTTGGAATTCTGCCAAGCTCGCGGGGTTGGCACCGCCCTGCCTACGACAGAGGGCTGCGGTAGATCTACAACTTCGGCGAGTGCCCGATCCGCCTGCAGTACTGCGCCTCCGTTGATGTCAATCATCCCGACCTCCGTGCCGAAACTTAGAGCAACTTGTCGTGCTGGAGGATAACACGGGTATACGGGTCGCAACAAGGCGCGTTCCTGCAGCCTTGGTGCGCGATCCCGCAGGCCCGCCCATCATCGCACGAACCCCGGCCACCGAGTGGCGGAAGGTCAGACCGAGAGCGCATGGCGAGCAGCAAAGCGGAGCGACTTTCGAGGTCATCGCCGGGGATCCCGACGGCGAAGCGGGCGCATCGTTCGCGCGCTCGCTCAGCGGCGCCCGAACGCGACCGTCAGCGTGGCGGCGTTTCCGGTGGCGTCGGGCGCCGGAGCGCCCAAGGCGATGCCGACGCCGATGTCGCGGTAGCGTCTGCTGAGCATGGTGCGACGGTGCCCAGGGCTGCGCATGAAGCTCCTGACAAGCTCGGTCGGTGTTGCCGTCGCATCGCTGCCCCAAGCTAGCGTTTCGCCGAGCAGCGTCGCCCTGCCACGCCGCCGATAGCCGGTGCGGGCGGTACGATGACGTACACCGTCACCCGCTGGACTGCGGTGCGCGAAATATTGCCGTTGAACCATGCTCGTGCTGTAGCGCGCCGCTGCCCGGGCAAGCAATGGTGAAACGCGCAGGATCGCGATCCTTCTGGCTGCCCGCTCGCGATTGACCAAGCAGAGCACCACGCGCTTGGCCCGTCGGCGGCTGGGCTCGTCCAAGGCGATCACGTCTGCGCCTTTGCACCCACTCGCGCTGCGCGGAGCCGGCGCGGCGGGCTTACCTCGGACGTTTTTCAGACTTGGTGCAGCGGTCGGGCGCGCTGCGGCCGTCACATTCGGTGCAGCAGCGGCTGACGCCTGTGCGCTGCATGCTAAAGCTGCGATCGCGCACACGATCGCTGTTTCGCGCAACATCCCCCGGCCTCCCCATCGTTCGGTCGAGGGCGCAGTATAGGAGCGCCGCGCAGCGGAGGCAAGGGGTGCTCTTCGCTGCGCAATGAGCAAAGCCTGCCAGGTGCACGGATCATTGCATGCAGGCTGCACGTGTACGCAGCAAGGTGCGTAGTCCGAAGGTACTCAGTGCCCTTCAAGCTGCGCTGCTTGAAGGGCCCCATGCTCGGCGACCGGCGACCGGCGACCGGCGACCGGCGACCGGCGACCGGCGACCGGCGACCGGCACCGGCGACCGGCGACCGGCGGGCGTAGGCGGGCAGGATCTTCGAGCTGAACTTCTGGCGCTCCCCGCCCTCGTCAACGCGCTTGTCGTTGACCCGTGGCGCGCGGATCGCCACGGTCCCCGACCCGACCTCACCCTGCGCTCTCGGGCCTGGCCGTTTCGCACGACCAGCCGCTTGCCGTCCTCGTCGCGCTCATCGACGAACGCCGCGACGTACTGATCGACCTCAGCCCCAAGCGCCGCGGCGATCATCCGCCGGGCGCCCTCCCGAGCGAGATCATCCAGCGTGACCTGCAACTCCTCGCGGTCCTCCCCGACGGGGAGGCTGCGAACATCCACCATGGCGTGCCTTCCTGCCGGCCATCACCGGCATCGGTCTTCACAACCGGGAAGGTACGCCGCCTTCCTTCTCAAGCCAATCCACAACTTCTGGGTATAGCTCTTACGAATGCCAACGCGATGGGTCTGGTGCCCGGTCGACGCTTCAGCTCTGAGCCCACCGGTGGACGATCATCCGAGGCTCTGCCCGGCGCCATTCGGATGAAAACCGACCCGCGGCTCACCACGTGCTGCGATGCTGCCGCGGGCGATGGACAATCGGCGTGACCTCCGCATGACATCTGCGACCCGACGGGGATCGTGGCACGGCTACCGGATGATGGGAGGGGTCGCGTGATCCGGCGCGCGGCACCGTGGGCCGGCGTGCTCCTGGCCCTGCTACCGGCGCCGCTCGTCGTATTCCTCGGCTTTCAGTCGGGCGGCTTCCTGCCGGGCGCGGTCGGATTGGCCTGCGTGCTCCTCGCGATCGGCCTCACGGTGCGCATCACGATCGGAGAGCGGCCGTGGGGCGCGGTCAGCGCGGGCTTCGTCGCGGGGGCGACCGCGCTCGGGCTACTCGCCGCGTGGACGCTGGTGTCGGCGACCTGGTCGGGTGCGCCCGCCCGTGCGATCGTCGAGTACGACCGCGTCCTGCTCTATCTGCTGGCGTTCGTCGTGGTGGGCTCACTCGGGCGCTCTCCCGATCGCTTGCGCTGGGCCACGCGTGGGCTTGCCTTGGCTGCATTTGTCGTGTGCCTCTGCGGGCTCATCACTCGCCTCGCGCCGGACGTGTGGACGATCCCGATCGCCATCGCCGAGGACCGCCTGAATTATCCCGTCGGCTACTGGAACGCGCTCGGGCTGCTCGCCGCGATTGGCCTGCTGCTCGCGTTTGCGCTGACCTGCGACGACCGTGAGCATCCCGTCGTGCGCGTGCTCGGCGCGGCGACATTGCCAGTGCTCGCGACGACGCTGCTGCTGACGTTCTCGCGAGGGGCCATCGCGGCCGGCGCGGTCGGTCTGCTCGTGCTGCTCGTCGCGGGTCGCCCGCGTGCGCTTCTATCCGGTGCGCTTGTCGCGGTGCCCGCCGTCACGGTTGCCGTGATGTCGGCCTATCGCGCCGACCTGCTCGTGTCGCTGCATCCGACGACCGCGGCGGCGACGGCGCAGGGTCACGACGTCGCCTTGGTCGTCGTCGTCTGCTCGGTGCTGGCCGCGGTGGCGCGCGCCGCGCTGCTGCCGGTCGATCGCCGCGTCGCTGCGCTGCGCGCGCCCGCTGCGCTGCGCCGCCCCGCCGCGCTGCGGCGCCCCGCCGGCATCGCGGCTGCGGTGCTGGCGCTCGTCGCGATCGCCGCGGCGGCGGCGTTCGCGGCCGGCGCGCCCGCCACCATCGAGCGCCAGTACCACCGCTTTGTCGAGGGCAGCTCGATCCAGAACGAGGGCCTGACCAGGCGTCTGACCAATCCGGACAACAACGGTCGCATTCAGCAGTGGCGTGTCGCGCTCGACGCGTTCGCCGCCGAGCCGCTGCACGGGACCGGCGCCGGGACCTACCCCCTGCAATGGGATCGCGAGCGCCCCCAGATCTACCAGGTTGAGGACGCGCACTCGCTGTACATCGAGGTCTTGGGCGAGCTGGGCGTCGTGGGGCTTGTGCTCGTGGTGGCCGTACTGCTCATCGTTCTCGTCGGTTTCGCGGCCCGGGCTCGTGGACCTGATCGCGTTATCGGCGGCGCACTGCTGGCGGCCGGCGTCGCCTGGACGCTGAGTGCCGGTGTGGACTGGATGTGGGAGATGCCCGTCGTCAGCCTGTGGCTGTTCGCTGCCGGCGGGCTCGCGCTGGCCGCGCCGGCCGACGCACCACCGGCGCGCGCCGTGCCTGCCCCGGCGCGGATCGTGATGGCCCTCGGCTGCCTGGCGCTCGCGCTCGTGCCCGCGCAGATGTTGCTGTCAGAGGGGCCACTGCGTGAGAGTGCGCGAGCGTTCGCGCGGGGCGACTGCGCTACAGCGATCGACCGTGCGCTGCGCTCGACTTCGGCGTTCGGCGTGCGCCCAGAGCCGTTCATCGTGCTCGGCTACTGCGACGTGCGCATTGGCCGGCCCGATCTGGCGCTGCGCGCGCTTACCAACGCGGTGCGCCGTGATCCGGACAACTGGGAGGCCCACTACGGCCTCGCGCTCGTGCGCGCCGCGGCGGGGCAGGATCCGCGGCCACGGCTGCGCATCGCGCAGCGGCTGAATCCGCTCGACCCGCTCGTGTACCGGACTACGCGTCTGTTTGCGACGAATGACCCTCAGCAATGGAAGAGGCGCGCCTTGACGGCGCGCCTCCCCATACAGTGATGCGGCCCGGTCTGTGTCCTATGTCCGGGCGACGGTGCTGCGCCCGCTGCGGCGCAGCACGAGGCCTGCGGCGAGCATCACGAGCCCGGCGAGCAGGAGCGGAATCGCGAGGTACCCGGTGAATGGCAGCTCGCCGCCCGCGACGGCCTTAAGCTGGGCCGGGGCCTGGGCCTGGGCCGGGGCCACGTCAGAATCCTCCGCGGCGGCGACCCCTCCGACGGGCGGCGTCGGCTCGGTCGTTGCATCGCCTGAGCCAGCGGTGGGCGAAGTGCCGTCGGAGTTGCTGCTGGCGCCGAGGGTTCCCGCGGTCGGCGTCGCGGTCGACGTCGGCGCACCGTACTGGGCCGAGCGCGCTGTGAGGTCGGTCGACAGCGCCGAAACGCCGAGCGCGACGCCGCCAGTGCTCATCAACGCGCCGACGGTGAGCATCGACGTGATCGCCAGGCGCGAGCGAGTGAAGACGGTGCGGCGACGCGACGTCGTGCGCTGCAGGACGGTCCGCCGCACACGGGCGAACTCCGGTTCGGTCATACGGGGTCCGTCCGTCTCGAGGGTCTGAGCGACCTCGTCGAGTTCGGACGGAAGATCTGGCTCCATGTGGTTCATACTTGTTATACGCACGAGCCGCCCGATTTCCGACTGACATGATCAGCCCCGATGCGCGGGACCGATTTCGATCGCTTGTACGCCGAGCACGCCCAGCGGCTGTTCGCCTTCCTCGTTTATCGCACGGGCGATCGTGGGCTTGCCGAGGATCTCCTGGCTGACACCTTCGAGGCGGCCTACCGCGCCCGCGGTCGGTTTGACCGCGGGCGCGGCAGCGAACGCACCTGGCTGACGACGATCGCGCTGAACGGCCTGCGCGACCACGCCCGGCGCCGGTCTGCGGAGGCACGAGCCTACGAGCGGATGAACTCCAGCGACGGCCTGGGCACAGACGGCGAAGACCTCGATGCCGTCGCCGACCGCGACCTCGTGAGCCGAGGGCTCGCCAAGCTCAGCGACGAGGAGCGCGAGACCGTGGCTCTGCGCTTCGGCGCCGACCTCACGGTCAAGCAGATCGCCGCGGCGCTCGGCGAGCCCGAGACGACGATCGACGGGCGGGTCTACCGGGCGCTGCGCAAGCTGCGCCGGGAGCTCGGCTGAGCGCGCGGTTCATCGCCGCTGGATGGGGATCGTGAAGGGCTTGAGGTCGCGCATTCGCACGAGCTCTGAGCCCTTGGCCTTCTCGTAGCGCACGAGGTCCGCGCGCACCTGCTCGCGCTTGCCCTCCAGCGCCTCGATCTCGGCCTGCAGCGCGTCGCGCCGGTGCTCCAGCGCGGCCACGCGCCTGCGCGTGCGCTCAAGCTGCTCCTCGAGCTCGAGCACCTTCTCCACGCCGGCGAGGTT
>Ga0136618_10000049_pt1 | contig 26454 bp, 28 predicted proteins | sample AntDrymUQ3302106_2_FD_104805 | JGI IMG/M metagenome (GOLD analysis project Ga0136618, IMG submission 104805) | Polar desert sand microbial communities from Dry Valleys, Antarctica - metaG UQ330 (21.06) | ecosystem: Environmental > Terrestrial > Soil > Desert | place: Antarctica: Dry Valley... | reverse complement strand
CGCCTGCCACACCCTGGCCGACGCCGGCACGAGCTCGCAGACCGGCCCGGATCTCGACAAGGTCCTGAAGGGCAAGGACGCCGGCTTCATCAAGACGTCGATCACCGACCCCGAGGCGGAGATCACCTCCGGGTTTCAGGGCGGGATCATGCCCAAGAACTACGCCGAGACCCTTTCGCCCGAGGAGCTCGATGCTCTCGTGACGTACCTCGGCGAGGTGGCTGCGAAGTGAGCACGACAGCGAGGAGTCGCTAGATGGTCGCCAAGTTCCGCACACCTGGACTGCTCCGCGCGGGCCTGTACACCGCCTACGCAGTGGCGCTGTCCTACGCGATCATCTGGATCTTCCGCACCTGGTACTCGCTGGACCCGGTCCTCAAGGGCGAGCCGGTGCTCGAGCTCTCCCTGTTCCTCTCCCCGCTGGGCTTCCTCATCGGGCTGGGGTCCTTCAGCTACTGGTTCCGCTGGGCGTCGGGCAAACCGACGATTCCCGAGGATCATTCAGGCCACGGCGCACACTCATGGCGCGACTACTTCAAGGTCAACACCGACCACAAGGTCATCGGCATCCAGTACGTCGTGACCTCGTTCGTCTTCTTCTTCATCGGCGGGCTGTTCGCGATGCTGATGCGCGCGGAGCTCGCCCAGCCCGGACGCCAGTTCGTCGACTCGAGCACATTCAACGGTCTGTTCAGCGTGCACGCCTCGCTGCTGATCTTCCTCTTCATCATCCCGGTCTTCGCCGGCCTGGCCAACTACGTGCTGCCGCTGATGATCGGCGCGCCCGACATGGCCTTCCCGCGGCTGAACGCGCTCTCCTTCTGGATGCTGCCGCTGGGCGGGATCATGATGCTCATGTCCTTCCTGGCGCCGGGCGGCTCGTTCGCCAGCGGCTGGACGGCGTACGCCCCGCTGGCGGTGACGGCACCGGAGGGGCAGGTCTTCTTCACGATCGGGGTGCAGTTCGCGGGGGCCTCGTCGATCGCGACCGCCCTGAACTTCCTCGTGACCATCATCACGATGCGTGCGCCGGGGATGAGCTTCTTCCGGATGCCGCTGCTGGTCTGGGCGAACTTCTCGACCTCGCTGCTGGTCGTCATCGCAACGCCGTTCATCGCCGTCTCGCAGTTCATGGTCTTCTTCGACCGAGCGCTGGGCTTCAACTTCTTCGAACCGACCGGCGGCGGCGATGTGCTGATGTACCAGCACATCTTCTGGTTCTACTCGCACCCCGCGGTGTACATCATGATGCTGCCCGGGTTCGGGATCGTTTCGGAGATCCTCGCCGTGAAGTCTCGAAAGCCGATCTTCGGCTACCGCATGATGGCCTTCTCGCTGCTGGCGATCGTCGTGCTCGGCTTCACCGTCTGGGCGCACCACATGTTCGTCTCGGGCATGCACGACTGGATTCGCGTGCCGATGATGGTGACGACGGCGATCATCGCCGTGCCGACGGGGATCAAGATCTTCTCGTGGCTTGCGACGCTGTGGCGCGGCGTGCTGCATATCGATACGCCGATGCTCTTCGCGCTGGGCTTCCTGACGATGTTCACGCTCGGCGGCATCTCGGGCGTGATGCTCGCGATCATCCCCGTGACGATCCACGTCAGCGACACGTACTTCATCGTCGCCCATATCCACTACGTGCTGTTCGGCGGCTCGCTCTTCACGATCTTCGCCGGCGTCTACTACTGGTTCCCGAAGATGACGGGCCGGATGTATGACGAGCGCCTGGGCAAGGTCCACTTCTGGTCGACGTTCGTCTTCTTCAACCTGACCTTCGCGCCGATGCACGTGATCGGCATCCAGGGCATGCCCCGCCGCGTCGCCGACTACGCCGAGCAGTGGGCGACCTGGAACCTCATGATCACGATTGCGAGCTTCTTCCTCGGCCTCAGCGCGTTGCTCTTCGCCTACAACATGGTCGCCTCGTGGCGCGGAGGACCCAAGGCCGAGTCCAACCCGTGGCGCGCGCTCACGCTCGAGTGGCAGGTCACGTCGCCGCCGCCGATCTTCAACTTCGACGCGATCCCGACCGTCGTCGGCGGGCCGTATGAGTACGGCGTGCCCGGTGCCGTGCACGCCGTCCTGAAGGATGCCGAGGTCCCGACGCCCGTAGGCGCGGCCGCCCACGGCGCCAGCGCCGGCGCCACCGCCACCAAGGACGAGGAGCACTGATGCCCCACATCCTGGTCGTCGCCAACCAGACGATCGCCGGCGCCAACCTGCTGGACCTCGTCCGCGAACGAGCCGCACAACCGGACACGAGCTTCACGCTCGTCGTCCCGATGACCAAGCCGAGTTCGGGCTACGTCATCTACGACGATGCCGTGCGTGACTCCGCGCAGGCACGCCTGGACCTGACCCTCTCCTACCTGCGCGGCGAGGAGGTCGTCGCAAGCGGCGAGCTCGGCGACGAGGATCCCTTCACCGCGACGCTCGACGCGATCGACGAGTACCACCCCGACGAGGTCATCATCTCCACGCTGCCGCATGCGTCCTCGGGCTGGCTGCGGCGCGACCTGATCGAGCGCATCGAGGAGGCTGCCGGTGCGCCGGTCACGCATGTCATCTCCGACATGGAGGCCGAGGGCCTGCCCTTCGAGGTCACCCTCGTCGTCGCCAACGTGACGGCCGGCCGCGGCGTGCTGCGCGCGCGGATGAACGAGATCGCCGCCGACGCCGACGACATGCTCTTCATCGTCATCGTGCCGCTGCAGGCCCACGGCGACGGCCGAGCGGCTGCCGTCGCGCGAGCGCGGCTGGGCAACACGCTCGATCGCATGCGCCGCGAGGGCCTGCTCGTCGCCGGCATGATCGGCGACCCCGACCCCTACACGGCGACGATGAACGCGCTGCAGTTCTACCGCGTGTCGCGGATCGTCGTCTCGACGCTTCCCGCGACGCGCTCGGGTTGGCTGCGCGCCGACCTGATCTCCCGCCTGCGCAAGGCGTCCAACCTCGAGGTCGAGCACATCGTCGCCGAACCCGATCCTGCCGGGAGGGCGCACTGATGGAAGCCGCCGGCATCAGCGCCTCCGTCGCGCTGGAGCACCACGACGACCACGCCCACCACGGTCCGCCGCCTGCCAACCGCAGCTCGCGCGTGGACTCCGAACTGCTGGGGATGATGCTTTTCATCATCTCGGAGATCATGGTCTTCGGGGCCTTCTTCACGGCCTACTTCTTCATCCGCTTCGTGGCCGTCGGCCATCAGTGGTTCCCATTCGAGGGGTTCGAGCTGCCCGTAGCGATCGCCGGCGTGAACACCGCCATCCTGCTGAGCTCGTCGCTGACGATGCACTGGGCGCAGACGTCGATCAAGAACGGCAACCGGTTCGGCCTCAAGGCCGGGATGCTGCTGACCTCGCTGCTCGGCTTCGCGTTTCTCTGCATCCAGATCAACGAGTACGTGAACATCGGCTTCGCACCGCAGGAGAACGCTCCGGCCACGATCTTCTACGGGCTCACCGGGCTGCACGGCGCACACGTCTTCATCGGCCTCACGCTGCTCGTCATGGTGACGGTGCGAGCGTTCCGCGGTCACTTCAGCCCCGAGCATCATCACGGCGTCGAGGTCCCCGGCATCTACTGGCACTTCGTCGACGTGATGTGGATCGTCGTGTACACGACGATCTACATCCTCTGAGCGGCGTCCATGGCCGACGAGCGCGGGCGCGACGAGCGACGTCCGAGGCCCTGGGAGACCGAGCAGGCCGCCTTCTCGTTCCTGCTGAGGGTGCTCGCGATCGCGGCGGCGATCGTGGTGCTGACGCTGGTCCTCAAGGCCATCTTGTAGCGAGCGACGGCGCTGCTCTTGCGCTCGCGCAACGCTACTTGACGGTGAGCACGCCTTCCATGCCGGCTTCGCGGTGGCCGGGCAGCGTGCAGAAGTACTCGTAGGTGCCGGCCTTCGCGGTGAAGGAGATCGTGGAAACCCCGCCGTTCACGACATCCTTGCCGTCCTCGCTCACGCCGTTGTCGTCGATCGCGATGTCGTGCGGCACCGACGACTCGTTCGGGGAATCGATCTCCAGCGGACCGGGGTTGGCCGTCGCCTTCTTCGTGACGTACGCGAGCTGGCCGTTGGGATCGGCCGCAATCACGAGCTTGCCGTCCTTGGCGACGGCGGTCTTGCCGGCTCCGGGAGCGGCGATCGCCGAGCCGAGGCGGCCGGTGTCCTCGCCCGGCAGCGCTGCGACACTTGCGACGTAGGAGGCAACGTCGACCGCGGCCTGGCCCTCGACGAGCTTCGGCGGCATGTATGCCGGACTGTCGGTGGGCAGGCGCGCCGGAAACAGGATCTGCTCATGCACGACGCCGCGCACGGTGCCGCGTCCGAGGCCATCGCTGAGCGAGCGTTGGAACGCCACGTCGAGGTTCGGTCCGACGGTGCCCTTGGTGTTGGCCCGGTTGAGCACATGGCATGAGCCGCAGGACTTGACGAAGGCCTGCTTGCCGGCGATCAGGTCAGCGTCGTCGGGCACCGCGCCGCTTCCGCACGCCCCGAGGCCGACGGTCAGCGCGCAACCTGCGACGACGCCGAGAAGTCTGCTGGTCAGCGGTGTCTTAGCCATGGCCGCGCGGGACTCTATCCGAGCCGCCCGAGGACGTGCGGCAACCCCAGGGGCGGGCCGCAGGGTCACTTGCGCGGACCTCGATCATGCGCTGCGGAGCGTGCGGGTTGGTAGGGTTCGCCACCGTGTCAGCCGCCCAGCGCTACCGCATGCGAGCCCCGTCCAGCGACCGCGAGGTCATCGTCGAGGCCGAGCCCGGACGCGTCTACACGGACCGCGAGACCGGCGAGACGCTGGAGGTCGTCGGCAAGCTGCTGCCGCTGGCACCCTCGCAGTCCACGCTTCCATGGGCGGTCGAGCATCTGCGATTCTGCAACTGGTGCGACCAGCTCGCCCAGCGCGATCTCAACGACTGCCCGCATTGCGGCCGGCGCATGGACCCGGTCGCCTGATCGCGGTCTGCTGTCGCGCGATGCGCCCGCGCTGGACGGCGTTGCTGACCGTGGTGGCGCTGGCGAGCGCGGCCGGCGGCTGCGGCGCCGACGACGACCTGTCGACCGATATCCCGCGTACGTCGCCGGACCTGACGATCCCGACCGCGACCACCGAGATCGACTCGGCCGATACGACGACGGACACGACGTCGACGACCGACACCACGACGGGCGCGCCGCCGGCGGCCGTCACGCCACCGGCGGTGGCGCCGCCGGCGGCCGCGACGCCGCCGGCCCCGGCGCCGCCGGCCCCGACGACCGGCGGCGCCACCCCACCCAGCGGTCCGCAATCGACGACCGGCGGAGCGCGGGCCGACCCGGAGTTCCAGAACTTCTGCCGCGACAACCCCGGCGCTCCGCCGCCCTGCTGAGCCGCCGCCCCGGCCGGCGCTACTTCTTGGAGGAGGGCTTCGCCGGGTTGCTGATGAACGTCGCGCTGTAGGTCAGGCGCACGTGCCTGTAGAGGCAGGGAAAGAACGCGCTGTTGCGCCGGCCGAGCAGGCCGAACTGCGTCGTGTAGTCAAAGCAACCGCTCTTGTCGCGGCTGGAGCGCCACGAGGTGTCCGACGGCAGCCCGAGCTGCATCGCGGGCACCCAGGTCGGGACGGTCAGCCCGACGTACTGGCCCTTGCTGATCGGCAGCGACTTCCTCAGCGGGAACTGCACGCTCTCGCCGAGGTAGTCGGTGAGCGTCTCCATCGGCGCCTTTGCCGTGACCTCGCGGCTGAGCTTCTTGCGCGGCGAGAGCACCACCAGCGCGGCCTGCGGATCCTTGCCGTAGCGGTTGGCGAAGAACTCGGCCTGCTTCGGTCCCGGCTTGCCGAGAGCGATCGACCAGGCGACGATGCGCCCGTCTGCCGGCGCCTTGTACAGGCCGCGATCGGGACCGACCTTGGCCTGATAGACGGTCAGCTTCGTCAGTGCCTGACAGCCCTCGTCGGCGGGCACCGGCTCCACGGTGACGCCCGCCTCGGGGCAACTTCCCCGCACGCCTGCCGGGATCTTTCCCAGCTCCTGGATCGCCGCCGAGGAGGTGGCCGGCAGGACGATCGATGTGGCCAGCGCCGCGGCGGCGAGGCCCGTGATTGCGAAATGGCGTCTCATGTCAACTCTCAACACGGCCCCCCCGGCGTTGTTGCGTCCCCAGAACAAGTTGCGCGTGCAATAGAATAGTCGGATCGACGCAATCGAAGTTAGCGGCCTACAGCGCGAGTTCAAAGGCGGCCTGAAGGCGGTGGACGGCATCGACCTGTCGGTGGCGCCCGGCGAGGTCTACGGGTTCCTCGGACCCAACGGCGCCGGCAAGACGACGACGGTGCGGATGCTCGTCACGCTGCTGCTGCCCACCGGCGGCTACGCCCGCGTCGCCGGTTACGACGTCGCCACGCAGCCGGGACAGGTGCGCCGCCGCATCGGCGTCGCCCTGCAGGAGGCGGCACTGGATCCGCTGATGACCGGCTCCGAGCTGATCGAGCTTCAGGCGACCCTGCATGGGATCGCGCCGCGCTCGGTGCGCGAGCGCGGCTCGCAGCTGATGGAGCGCGTCGGGCTGAGCCGCGCGGCAGGCCGCCGGGTCGGCACCTACTCCGGTGGCATGCGGCGACGCCTGGATCTCGCGATGGCGCTGATCCACGAGCCGCAGATCCTGTTTCTCGACGAGCCCACCACCGGCCTGGATCCGACGTCGCGCCTGACGCTGTGGGACGAGGTGCGCCGGCTGCGCGACGACGGCACGACGGTGTTCCTCACGACGCAGTACCTCGAGGAGGCAGACCAGCTCTGCGATCGGCTGGGGATCATCGCTGACGGCAGGATCGTCGCCGACGGGACCCCCGCATCGCTGAAGGCGGAGATCGGCCTCCCGCACCTCGACCTCGTGCTCGCCGACGGCTCGGACCTGCAGGCCGCCCGCGAGCTCATCACGCGCTTCGGGGACGACCGCCCCTCGACCGAGGGCTGCCACCTCTCGATCGCCCTGCAGCACGGCGCCGCCGACATCGCCCCGATCCTGCGCGCGCTGGACGACGCGAATTTCGTCGTCGCCGAGCTCGAGCTCAAGCAGCCGACGCTCGACGACGTCTTCCTGGACAAGACCGGCGAGCATCTCGAGGGCGCCGACGAGCCTGAGGTGGCCGTGACGGAGCCCGTATGAGGCGCTCCGTCGTCGCCCTGGCGCGGCGCGCGCTGGTCAACGCGCTTCGCCGGCCGCAGTTCCTCGCCCCGCTCGTCCTGTTCCCGTCGCTGTTTCTGGCGATCAACGTGGGAGGCCTGGGCGCGACGCGCCAGCTGGAGGGCTTTCCGGTCGTCGACGGCTTTCTCGACTACCAGCTCGCGGCCGCGATGGTGCAATCGCTGCTGATCGGCGGCGTGACCGCCGGCATCGCCGCGGCGCTGGACATCGAGGGGGGCTTCTTCGACCGGCTGGTGGCCTCCCCCACCCCGCGCATCGCGATCGTGCTCGGCCGCGTGCTCGCCGCGAGCGTGATCGCGTTCTTTCAGGTCGTCTACTTCCTCGTCCTCGGGCTGGTGTTCGGCGCGTCGATCAAGGGCGGCGTGCTCGGCGTCGCGTGCGTCCTGGCGATCGGGGTCGTCGCCGGCACGGGCTTCGGGGCGATCGGCGTCCTGATCGCGCTGCGGGCGCGCAACGCGTCGACCGTGCAGGGGATCTTCCCGCTGGTGTTCGTCGTGCTGTTCATCTCCTCGGCGTTCTTCCCGCTGGACCTGCTGTCCGCGCCGGCGGACACGATCGCCAGATACAACCCGCTGTCGTTCATCGCCGAGGGTCTGCGCCAGCCGATCGCGTTCTCCAACAAGGCAGGGCCGGTGATCGAGGGCCTGCTGGCGGCGGCGGGCATCGCCGCGGTGTCGATCGGCCTCTCGCTGCTTGCCCTGCGCGGAAGGCTTCGCCGGGCGTGACGGGCCACCTGCAGGTCATCCGAGCGCTCATGCGCCGAGGCCTCAACGAGATCCTGCGGGTGCCGGCGGGAGCCCTGCCGGGCGTCATCGCCCCGACGATCTTCATGCTCGGGCTCGCAGCCGTGTTCGGCAAGGCCGCGTCGCTGGACGAGTACCAGGGGGTGAGCTTCCTGGCGTTCATCCTCCCGGTCGGGATGCTGCAGGGCGCGGGCTTCACCGGCGCGGCGACGGGGGTCAACCTCGCACGCGACATCGAGCGCGGCTGGTTTGATCGCATGCTGCTGGCGCCCACCCCGCGCCCCGTACTGCTCGCGGGATTCGTGGCGTCGGCGAGCCTGCGCGCACTGCTGCCCGCGAGCTTCCTGCTGATCGTGGCGCTGGCGCTCGGCGTCGGCTGGCCGGGGCTGCTGGAGCTGTCGATCGCGGCGCTGCTGGTTATGGGGCTCGCGGCCGCGATGGCCTGCTATGCGACGCTCGTCGCGCTGCGCTTTCGCACCCAGCAGGCCGCGCCCCTGATGCAGATCGGCTCGTTCATCGCGGTGCTGTTCACGACGGCCTACGCACCGCGCGAGCTGCTGTCCGGATGGCTGGGGGCGATCGCGGACGTCAACCCGGTGACGCACGTGCTCGAAGGCGTCCGCCAGGGCTTCGTCGGCGACGTGACGTGGGCGCAGACGTGGCCGGCGTTGCTGTCGGTCACGGCGCTCGTCCTCGTCCTCGGCGCGCTGGCCGTGCGCGGCATGCGCCGCCAGGGCCTGTAGCGGCGCTCGACGTGCACACAGACGATCCGGCCGAGGAGCTCGACCGTCGCATACGGCGGCTGGGCGCGGTCTTCGACCTCGCGCGGCTGGAAGGGCAGGGCACGACGGTCTCCGGGATCCGCCGCTACTACGAGCGCTCCCGCATGGGCTACCGCTTCGTGCACTCGCGGCGGGGAGCGATGCACATGGCGCTGAACCCGGACGGCGCCTTCGACCGCACCGGCTACGAGGCACAGGCCGCGCTCGTGCACGATCGCCTGCCCGCGGGCGCGAAAGACGTGCTGGAGCTGGCCTGCGGCAACGGTTTCAACCTCGCGCTGCTGGCGGCGCGCAATCCTTCCGTGCGCTTCGCCGGCGTGGATCTCGTCGCCGCGCAGGTGCGCCGGGCGAACCGGACGCTCGCCCGCCATCCGGGCGCGGCGGCCGCCGTGGGCGACTTCCAGGCGCTCGAGGCCGCCGACGCCAGCCAGGACTGCGTGTTCATCGTCGAGAGCCTGTGCCACGCCACCGACCTGCCACGGGCGCTTGGCGAGACCGCACGCGTACTGCGGCCCGGGGGCCGTCTGGTCGTCGTCGACGGCTGGCGTACCGGTGACCTTCGCCAGCTGCCCGCCGGCGTGCGTGAGGCGACGATCGCCGTCGAGCGCGCGATGGCCGTCTCGGCCGGCCAGTCGCTGGCGGCGTTTGAGGGCACCGCGCGAGACAGCGGGCTGCGGGCGATCGAGGAGCTCGACCTCACCGCGCAGATCGTGCCCAACCTGCAGCGGCTGTCATCGATCGCCGAGCGCTTCCTGTCACGGCCGCGGCTCGCGCGTGCCGCTCGCGTCGTCGCACCCGAGGCGCTGATGATGAATGCTGTCGCGGCCTACCTCATGCCGGCCGTCGTGCAGTCCGGCGCGCACACCTACCGTCTGCTGACGCTCGAACGGTCGTCCTAGCAGACCCTCTAGCGCGTGCGGAAGCGGCGGACCGCGCCGCCCTTGGGTGCGATGTCGATGCAGCTGACGCGATCGCATCCCGGGCGCGTGGACTCCACGGCGAAGCGCAGCGACTTCGGGCGTCCCAGCGAGCTCTGCGAGAAGCGCAGGACGAGGCTGCGCCTGGATTTGCTCATGCGCACCGAGGCGGAGCGCACGAGCTGCGGTACGCCCGGATCGGCCTGCCGCAGGACGCTGGCACGCAGCTCGTCCTTCTTGCGCGCGGTCACGCAGACCAGACGATCAGGCGGCGTCGCGCGCGGATCGACGTCGGAATCGGTCCACAGCTTCAGGCAGACCGAGCCCGGCGGGCCCGATCGCGACAGCAGCGTCTCGGGCTTGACCTTGCTCGCGAGCGTGACGACGGCGTACAGCCGCCCGTCGCGCGCTCGCCGCAGCGAGGCGCTCTGGATGTCCAACGAGCCGGTGACGTCCTGCTTGGCGTCTGAGATCTTCACGGTCTTCGACGCTGCCGCGAGGGCGACCGCAGAGCCGGCCGCGGCCATCGCGGTCGCAACGGCCGCCACGATGAGAGCTCGGGCACGCACACGCCAAGCATGACGCACCCCGCACCTGAAATCGAGCGGGTGCCGGTGGACCGCTAGCCCTTCAGCTCGGCGCCGGCGGCGGCGATCTCGTCCATGTCCCCGTCCGCCGGGACCCACGGCAGCCGCAGTGGGTCACCCTCATAGCGCGGGATGACGTGCAGATGAAAGTGAAAGACGCTCTGCCATGCGGCGGCCCCACTGGAGTTCAGGAGGTTCACGCCGACCGCGCCGAGGTTGTCGCGCACCTTCGCCGCCAGCCGCTGGGCGGCCACCACGACCGCCTGCAGGTCGGCCGGGTCGATCGTGTGGACGTCCTGGGCGTGGACGCGGGGGATGACGAGCGCGTGACCGCGGTTGGCGGGCTGGATGTCCATGAACGAGACGGTGCGCTCGTCCTCGTCGACGATCGTCGCTGGCAGTTCCCCGGCGACGATCTTGCAGAAGATGCAGTCCTCGGACATCGGCCGAAGGTTACGAGACCGGGCCGGAGCGCTCGCACAGCGAGGCCGCGAGCGCGATCGCCTCGCCGGCGCTGCTGACCTCCCCTGCGTAGCGCGCCTCGTCGATCGCGGCGAGCAGGCGCCCGAGCAGCGGGCCATCGTCGATCTCCAGGGCCCGCGCGAGCGCATCGCCGCGCACGAGCGGCTCGCGCCTGCCGGCGCCACGCCAGTCAAGCGCGACCGGCAGCACCTCGCGGGCGAGGGCAAGGTGCCTGGCGATCGACTCGTCGGCCTTGCGACCGCGCGTGGCCATGCGGTCGGCGACCGACAGCAGGGTGACGTCCACGCCGACCGTCTCGCAGCCCTGGAGGTAGCCGTAGAGCGCGCGCCGCGTCAGCGGCTGCTCGTGGACGAGGAAGCCGAGGCGCAGGTGATGGCGGACGAGCGCGGCCACGTGGGCCTTGAGGCGCTCGCTGGCGCGCAGCCGGGTGAGGACGTCGCGGGCAAGCGCCGCGCCCGCGCGATCGTGGCCGAAGAACGTCGGCGAGCCGTCGTCGCGATGGCCGAGCGTGGCCGGCTTGGCGGCGTCGTGCAGCAGCGCACCGAGCCGCAGGGCCATGCCGCGATCGAGGTCGTCGGCGAGCGGCTCGGCGAGCAACTCGCGCACGGCGGCGGCGTGCTCGTCGCCGAGCACCCGCGCCGGGTCGGCCTGCAGCTCGACGAGCCGCTGCAGCACCTCGATCGTGTGGTCGTGGACGTCGGCGTGGTGGTAGCGGTTCTGCGCCACGCCGCGCAGCGCGGCCAGCTCCGGCAGGATCGCCGCGGTCACCCCGATCGCGTGCATCCGGCCGAGCGCCGTGGCGAGCCCGTCGACGGCGAGGATCCGCTTGAGCTCGGCGAAGACGCGCTCCTGTGCGACCGCGGCGACGTCGCCGGACGCCGCGCACGCGAGATCCGCGGTCTCACCGTCGACATCGAGCTCGAGCTCGGCGGCGATGCGCACGAGGCGCAGCGCGCGCAGCGGATCGTCGGCAAAGGACCGCGGCCCCACGGCGCGCAGGCGCCGCGCCCCCAGGTCCGCCGCGCCGCCGTGCGGGTCCACCCGCTCGCCGCCGGCAAGCGGCTGGGCCATCGCGTTGATCGTGAAATCGCGCAGGGCGAGATCCGCCTGCAGCGTGCCGCCGCGCAGCGGGCTGAGGTCGGCCTGCCAGCGTCGGTCGGCGGACAGCACGCGCCACGCGCCGAACTCGTCCGACAGCTCGAAGGCGGGGCCACCGAGCGCCCGTGCCAGCCTGCGAGCAGCGGCACGGACGTCGCCCTCCACGACGAGATCGAGATCGTCGACCGGGCGGCGCAGCAGCTCGTCGCGCACCGCGCCGCCGACGAGCCACGCCTCGTGCCCGGCGAGCGCCTCGCGCACCGTCGCGACCGGGTCGCTCATCGCGCGGGCTCACCGTCGCGGTGGTACTCGCGCGGCACGCGCCCCAACAGCCCGCAGGTGACCTCGTAGTTGATCGTGTCCAGGCGGCGAGCGAGCTCCTCGGCGAGGATCGTCTCGCCGCCCTGGCGGCCGATCAGGACCGCGTCGTCGCCGGGCGCCGTCGCGTCGCCGACACCGACGCCGACGTCAACGGTGAGATTGTCCATGCTGACGGTCCCGACGAGCGGACGGCGCTCGCCGCCCACCAGCACGTCGGCGTTGTTGGTCAGGCCGCGGCGCACCCCGTCGCCGTAGCCGATCGGCACGATCGCGACGCGCGTCGGCGAGCGCGCGACGAAGCGGCGGCCATAGCCCACACTCTCGCCGGCGGCGACGGTCTTCACCGCGCCGACGCGCGAGCGCAGCTCCAGCGCCGGCTCGAGGTCGCGCGCGGCCGGATCCTCGCCGAACGGATCCAGGCCGTAGATCGCGACGCCGGGGCGCACGAGGTCGAAGTGCGCCTCGGCGTCGCGCAGCGTCGCGGCGCTGTTGGCGGCATGCACGACAACGTGCGGATGCGCCTCGCGCAGCGGCGTCACCCACTCCTGGAAGCGCGCGAGCTGCTCGCCGAAGAAGCGGTCGTCGCGATCGTCGGCGGTGGCGAAGTGCGTCATCGCTCCCGCGAGCCTCACGCCCTCGGTCGCGACGACGGACTCGGCGACAAGGGTCGCCTGCGCGGGGTCGCGCGTTCCCAGGCGGCCCATCCCGGTGTCGAGCTTGACGTGCACCCCGCCGCCGCCGCGGGCGGCCAGCGCGTCGACGAAGCGCTCGTCCCAGGCGACGACGTCAGCGCGTGCCTCGAGCGCGATGTCCAGCTCGGCGGGCGACAGGGCGCCCATCACGAGGATCGGGGCATCGACGGCGTCGCGGCGCAGCGCGCGGGCCTCCTGTGCCGAGGCGACCGCCAGCCACGTCGCGCCACCCGCGAGCGCCGCTCGCGCGGACGCGGTGGCGCCGTGCCCGTAGCCGTCGGCCTTGACGACCGCGCACAGTCCGACGCCGGGCCTCAGGTCGCGCCGCAGGCGCTCGACATTGCGCTGGATCGCCGCGACGTTGACCAGCGCGAGCGCGCGGATGCTCATGGCGTCTCGGGCTCGTTGTCGGCAACCGGCTCGCCGTCCGGCGCGCGCGGCAGCGCGGCGACGACGTCGCGCGCGATGACGCCGCCGGATCCGTGCGCGTTCGCGGCGACGCGACCCGCCGCCGCATGACGGCGCACGGCCGCGCACGCCGCGGCGAACGGGTCCAGACCCTTGGCCAGGAACGCCGCGATGACCCCGCCGAGCACGTCGCCCGTCCCGGCCGTCGCGAGCGCAGGGGCCGAGAGGCCGTTGATGGCGGCCATGCCGTCGGGCGCGGCGACGATCGTGTCGTCACCCTTGAGCACCACCACCGCCTGCGCGCGCCGCGCCGCCTCGCGGGCGCTGTGCAGGCGGCGGGCGCCGATCTCCGCACTCGACACGCCGAGCAGTCGCCCAAGCTCGCCCGCGTGCGGCGTCAGCACCGTCGGCGCGGTGCGCCGCGCGAGCGCGTCGAGCCGACCCGCGTGGGCGTTGAGGCCATCGGCGTCGAGCATGAGCGGCGCGGGCGCGCGCGCGGCGATCTCGCGAGCGAACGCGAAGGCACCTTCGCTGCGGCCCAGGCCGGGACCCAGGACGAGCGCTCCCGCTCGCTCGCACGCGTCCAGCGCGGCTGTCGCAGCGGCGAAGGTCAGCGCGCCGTCGTCGTCGTCCAGGCCGCGCGTCATGACCTCCAGCAGGCGCAGCTCGAAGATCATCTGAAGCGTTGCGGGAACGAGCGCGGTGACGTAGCCGGCTCCCGCGCGCATCGCCGCCTCGCACGCCAGGCACGGCGCGCCGGTCAGGCCGCGCGAGCCGCCCGCGACGACGACGTGACCGGCGCTGAACTTCGTGCTCGGCGCGTCGCGGCCGGGGACGAGCCGATGGACGCGTCCTGTCAGCAGGCCGACGTCGGCCCGCTCGGGCGCGCCCGCGGGGATCCCGATGTCGATGATCTCCAGCTCGCCGCTGAGCTGCTTGCCCGGCGCGATCCAGTGCGCCGGCTTGGCGGCGGCGAACGTCGCGGTCATCGTCGCCGTGACGCAGGCGCCCGCGGTCGCGCCCGTGCTCGCATCCACGCCGCTGGCGATGTCCGCCGACACCACGGCGGCCGAGTGCGCGGCGATCGCCTCGATCGTCTCCTTCGCCAGACCGCGCGGCTCGCCGTCGAATCCCGTGCCGAGGATCGCGTCGATGATCACCGCGGCGTCGTCGAGCCCGGCAGCCGTGAACGGCTCGTGCGCGCCATCCAGCCGTCCGAGGTTCTCGGCCGCGTCGCCGCGATGCTCGTCCTCTCCGGCGAGCGTGAGGACTCGCACGCGCCGGCCGAGCTGGCTCAGCAGGCGTGCGGCGACCAAGCCATCGCCGCCGTTGTTGCCCTTCCCGCAGACCACGGCGACCGCGCCGTGCGGCACGAGCCGGTCGACGGCCAGCGCGAGCCCGGACCCCGCTCGCTCCATCAGCGTCAGCGACGGGATCTCGCGCTCGTCGATCGCCCAGCGGTCGATCGCGCGCATCTGCTCGGCGCCCTGCAGAGGATCGACCCAGTCCGGGAGCATGCCGTTCACCGCACGAGCGCCACGGCGCCGGCCGTGACCTTCGAGTGCGTCAGGGAGATGTCGACCTCGACACCGAGCGCGGCCAGCCGGCCGTGCAGCGCCACGCGCGTCTGCGCCCCCTCCCCCACGACCTCGATGTCGTGGGGATTCCAGGACTCCAGGCGCAGCGCCTTGGCGACCGCCTCCTTGGCGCAGAAGCGCGCCGCGAGATGCTGGCCGGGCCGCGCCCGCCGCTGCGCATAGGCGCGCTCGCCGTCGGTGAACAGCCGCAGCGCGAGGCGCGGGCGGCGCTGCAGCGCCTGCTCCATGCGCTCGATCTCCAGCAGGTCGATCCCGACAGGCACGTGACCAGCGTACGCGGCCTAGGGTCCGTGACATGACAGGTGGTGGGTCACCTGTTGTGTCGCGGGCCCCTACTCGACCGTGACGGTCTTGGCGAGGTTGCGCGGCTGGTCGACGTTCAGCCCGCGCTTGCGGGCGACGTAGTAGGCGAAGAGCTGCAGCGGGATCACAGCGAGCAGGGCCTGCAGCATCCAGTCGGTGCGCGGAACGTAGATGACCTCCTCGGCCTGGGCGGCGATGCGCTCGTCGCCCTCGGTCGCGACGGCGATGACGTGGGCGCCGCGCGCGCGGACCTCCTGCATGTTGGAGATCATCTTCTCGAGGATCGGCATGTCCGTCGCGATGCAGACGACCGGCGTGGACTCGTCGAGCAGCGCGATCGGGCCGTGTTTCATCTCGCCGCCGGCATAGGCGTCGGTGGCGATGTAGGAGATCTCCTTGAGCTTCAGCGCCCCCTCCAGGGCGACGGCACGGCCCACGTGGCGCCCGAGGTAGAGATAGAAGTCCGAGTCCGCGTGGCGCTCGGCGGCCGCCTGGATCGACGTGTCCAGCGACTCGATCAGCGCGGTGATGTGGTGGGGCAGCTGCTTGATGTCGGCCACGAGCTCGATGATCCGCTCGCGCGGCAGCGCATCGCGCAGCTCGGCGAGGCGCAGCGCGAGCAGGTACATCGCGGCCACCTGGCAGACGAACGTCTTCGTCGCCGCGACCGAGACCTCCAGGCCGGCGCGCGTGTAGAGCACGCCGTCCGCGTCGCGCGTGGCCTGCGATCCGACGACGTTCGTCACGGCGATGACCTTCGCGCCGCGCTCGCGCGCCAGGCGCATCGCGGCGAGCGTGTCGGCCGTCTCCCCCGACTGCGTGATCCCGATGACGAGCTCGCGCTCGGAGACGATCGGGTTGCGGTAGCGCCACTCCGAGGCGATGTCCATCTCGACCGGGATCCGCGCCCATTCCTCGATCGCGTAGCGGCCGATCAGGCCCGCGTGAAACGACGTGCCGGCGGCGAGGATCAGGATCCGGTCGATGCCGTGCAGCAGCGACTCGTCGAGGCCGGCCTCCGCGAGATCGACGCCGTCGGAGCGCAGCGTGCGGTCGGCGATCGTCTCGGCGACGGCGCTGGCCTGCTCGTGGATCTCCTTGAGCATGAACGTCTCGTAGCCGCCCTTCTCAGCGGTCGAGATGTCCCAGTCGACGGTCGTGATCTCGCGCTGGATCGGCGTGCCGTACGGCGTCAGGAACTCGACGCCGCCGGGCGTGACGACGACGATCTCCTCGTTCTCGATGACCTGCACGTCGCGGGTGTGCTCGAGGAACGCGGGGATCGCGGAGGCGAGAAACTGCTCGCCGTCGCCGCGGCCGATGATCAGCGGGCATTCCTTGCGCGCGCCGACGAGCGTGTCGGGCTCGTCCGCGCTCATCGCGACGAACGCGTAGTGGCCCTGCAACTCGGCGTAGGCGGCGCGCACCGCCCCGACGAGGCTGCCGGTCGCCATGTGGTGGGAGACGAGGTGCGCGATGACCTCGGCGTCGGTCTCGGAGGTGAACCGCGCGCCCATGTCGCTCAGGCGCAGCTTCAGCGCGAGGTAATTCTCGACGATCCCGTTGACGACGACGTGGACCTGGTCGGTCGTGTCGAAGTGCGGGTGGGCGTTGGCCTCGGTGACGCGGCCGTGGGTCGCCCAGCGCGTGTGCCCGATGCCGCAGGTCGACGGGCGCGCGATCGTGGCGACGGGCGCCGCCTCGGCCTCGGGCTCGGACTCGCCTCCGTTTGACTGCAGGACCGCGGCGCGCAGCTTGCTGAGGTTGCCGACCGCGCGAACCGAGCCGATCGCGCCGTCGGCGAGCACCGAGACGCCCGCGGAGTCATAGCCGCGGTACTCAAGCTTCTCCAGACCGGCCAGCAGGAGCTCCTGGACCGGGCGCTGCCCGACGTAGCCGACGATGCCGCACATGTGTCGTGGATCCTACGGCGCGGCGCGGCCCTCCACGATCGCGACGAGCCTCCCGCAGACCTCGTCGGCCTCGTCCTCGCTCGGCGCCTCGACCATCACCCGCACGAGCTGCTCGGTGCCCGACGCGCGCACGAGCACGCGACCGCGGCCCTGCAGCGCCGTTGACTCGCGCTCGGTGGCCGCGAGCAGCTCGTCGGCGGCCATGACGGCGTCGCGGTCGGCGACGCGGACGTTGACCAGCCGCTGGGGCAGCTTGTCCATCGCATTGCGCTCGGCGAGATCGCCGCCCGCGAGCGCCTCGAGCGTCAGCAGGGCGCTGGCGATGCCGTCGCCCGAAGCCACGAAGCCCATGTCGATGATGTGGCCGGACTGCTCGCCGCCCAGGCCCCAGCCGCGCTCGCGCAGCTCCTCGAGCACGTAACGGTCGCCGACCTGCGTCGTGGCGACCTGCACTCCCGCCTCGCGCATCGCGGCGTGAAAGCCGTAGTTGGTCATCACCGTCACGACGACGCCGCTGCCGGGCAGGCGGTCCTGCGCGCGCAGGTGGCGCGCGGCGAGGGCGATCAGCTCGTCGCCGTCGACGAGCGCGCCGGTGCGGTCGACGGCCAGCAGGCGGTCGCCGTCGCCGTCGAAGGCGAAGCCGATGTCGTGATCGCCGGCGCACATCGCCGCGACGAGCGACTCGGTGTGCGTCGAGCCGCAGCCGTCGTTGATGTTGCGCCCGTCGGGAACGTCGGCGAGCGCCGTCACCGTGGCGCCGAGGCGGCGGAAGATCTCGGGTGCGACGCGATGGGTCGCACCGTTGGCGCAGTCCAGGACGACGGATACCCCGCCGAGGTCGAGGCCGTCGAAGCGCTCCTGCAGCGCACGCAGGTAGTCCTCGCCGGTGCCGTGCAGCGGCTGGATGCTGCCGATGCGAGGCGGCCGCGCCAGCGGCCCCGCGTCCAGGCGCGCCTCGATCGCGAGCTCCGTCGCGTCGGAGAGCTTGAACGCGTCGGCGCCGAAGAACTTGATGCCGTTGTCCTCGTAGGGGTTGTGCGACGCCGAGATCACGGCCGCGAGATCGAACCGCAGGCGTCCGATCAGCAGCGGCGCGGCCGGTGTCGGCAGCACGCCGCCCAGCAGCACGTCGCCGCCGGCGGAGGCGATGCCGGCCGCCAGCGCGGCCTCGAGCATCTCGCCGGACTCGCGCGTGTCGCGGATGACCAGGACGCGGGGACGGTCTCCGCCGCACTGCAGCGTCGCGGCCGCGCCGATCGAGGTCGCGAGCGCGGCCGTCAGCACCTCGCCGGCGATCCCGCGCACCCCGTCGGTGCCGAAGTGCCTGCGAACCGTCAAGCCCGCGCTCATACGGAGCTATAGACGCGCTAGCGCTTGGAGAACTGCGGCTTCTTGCGGGCCTTCTTCAGGCCTGCCTTCTTGCGTTCCTTGACGCGCGCGTCGCGCGTCAGGAAGCCGCGGCGCTTGAGCTCGCCGCGCAGGCTCGGGTCGGCCTCCAGCAGCGCGCGCGAGACGCCGTGGCGCAGCGCGCCGGCCTGGGCACTCACGCCGCCGCCGTGCACCCTCGCGACGACGTCCATGCGGTCGTCGTAGCCGACGACCTCCAGGGGCTGGCGGATCGTGCGACCGAGCGCCGGGCGGGGGAAGTACGTGTCCAGCGGCTTGCCGTTGATCGTGTAGGCGCCGGTGCCCGGGCGCAGGATCACGCGGGCGCAGGCGGTCTTGCGCTTGCCGGTCGCGCGGTAGCGCGCCCCGGCGGCGAGATCGATCGTGGCGGCCACGGGCTGCTCGTCGGCGCGGTCCTGCTCGGCGGCCGCCTCGGCGGCGCTGAGCTCGTCCTCATCGAGGCCGGCCAGCGGGTCGGCGCCCTCGGCGACGATGTCGACCTCGAGGTCGGCGCCGGGAATCGCCGGCTTGACGCGCGGGGCGGGCAGCGGGCCGTCGTCCTCCTCCTCGTCCTCCTCGGGCTCGGCGGCGGCGGGCTCCTCGACGGGCACCGCCTCGGCGGCGGCGTCGGCGGGCTCCTCGACGGGGGGGTCGGCGGGCGCTGCCTCGGCGGAGGGGGTGGCCTCGTCTGCGGCGTCCTGCGGGGCGTCGGCCGGCGAGTCCTCGGGCGGCTCGGCGTTCTCGTCGATCACGAGCGGTGGATCTCCATCGGTTGTGGTTTCTGGGCCACGTGGGGATGCTCGGGCCCGGCGTAGATCTTGAGCTTCGTGATCTGCTTGCGGGCCAGCCGGTTGCGGGGGAGCATGCCCTTCACGGCCAGGCGGAGGACCTCTTCGGGACGGCGCTCGAGCATCTCGCCGAGCGTCCGCGTCTTGAGGCCGCCCGGATATCCGGAGTGGCGGTGGTACTTCTTGTCGGCGCGCTTGTTGCCGGTCACCGAGATCTTCTCCGCATTGACGACGACGACGAAGTCGCCGGTGTCCACATGGGGGGTGTAGGTCGGCTTGCGCTTGCCGCGCAGTGCGTCTGCGATCTGGGTGGCGAGGCGACCGAGCGTCTGCCCGGTCGCGTCGACGACGAGCCAGTTGCGCTCGCGATCGTTGGCATTGGCGACGTAGGTCTTCATGGCGTCAAAAAGGCCACGCGATCCGCCGCGTGGCGTGGGTGCAGTGTAGGGAATCGCACGCGGCCACGAGATCCCCGCCCCTCAGCGGGGCAGCGCACAATCCTGCGAGCCGTCCGTGAATCCGTCAACGAGCGCGCGCGTGTTGGCCCGAAGCGAGCTGAGGTAGGTCGCGCCCGGGCTGCCCCGCGGGCCGAGCGAGTCGGCGTACAGCGCCGCGCCCACCTTCGCGCCGGCATCGCGGGCGATCGCCCGCGTCAGCTTCTGGTTGATCGAGCTCTCGGGGAAGATCGTCGACACGCCTGCCGAGCGGATCGTCCGCACGAGGCGCGAGACCTCACCGCCGGAGGCCTGGGCCTGGGTCGAGAGCGCCGGGATGACCGTTCCGATGACCTCGATGTCGTAGCGATCGGCGTAGGCGCCGAGCGCGTCGTGGTCGGTGACGAGCTTGCGATCGGCCCGCGGGACCCGTCGCATGCAGGCGGCGATGGCGTCGTCGAGCGCCAGCAGCCGCGTGACGTAGCGCTCGGCGCCGGTCGCGTAGGCATCGCGGCCCCGCGGATCGGCGGCGATCAGCGCGTCGCGGATCCGCTGCACGGCGATCACGGCGTTGCGAGGGTTCTGCCACCAGTGCGGATCGCCGGTTCTCGGGCGCAGCTCGTCGAGGATCGTGATGGCATCCGCATCCGAGCCCGCGCCGCGCAGGACGTCGCCCAGCCACGAGTCGACGTCACCGCCGGAACGCACGACGAGCTTCGCGTCGGCGACCGCGCGAAGGTCGCTGGGACGCGGCTCGTAGGCATGGGGGTCGGTCCCCGGCTCGAGGATCTGCTCGACGGCGCCACGATCGCCGGCGACCGCGCGCGCGAGATCGCCGAGCTGGGTCGTCGTGACGACGATCGTCGGGCCGCTACGCGAGCTCTGCGACCCGGTGGGCTGGGTGCCGCATGCCGCCAGCGAAGCCGTCGCGAGCACGAGCGTGAGCACGGTGTTGAAGTGCATCGCCCGCCACACTAACAGGAACGATTCTCATCTAGGGCGGGCCGGGAGCCCGCGGCCGCGGCGGTTACCGCGGCGGCTTCTAGGCCGGCTCGTGCGTGGGGCGCTCCGAGCGCGACAACGTCTCGTCGCCGGCGACCGCGACGGCGGCCTTGGCCGTCACGAGGTGGTAAAGGATCAGCACCTGCACGATCGCCAGCGACTCCGAGCGCAGTGTGTCGGTCCCGACGGTGAACTCGCCGAGGCGCTCGGTGCGCAGGTGGCTGGCGAAGTGCATCTTCTCCCAGATCGCCTCCTCGATCGCGGCGCCGCGATCGCGATCGACGGTGCCGGGGATGAACAGCCGCGTCTCGTTGTTCTTCTCGTCGATCGTGATGCCGTCGCTGCCGCCCGCGTCGACCACAACCGACAGATCCGGGTGCGGCAGGCCTTCACGCAGCGTGAGCACCGCGTCGAGGTGATCCTGCGCGCCCTTCTCGTTGGGCCGGAAGGAGATGACGATGTCGCCCTGGCCCTGCTGCGGGCGGATGAAGGCCTCCGAGTCGGGCTCGCGGCGATCGAGATCGTCCAGCACGCCCTGCTCGGTGTAGCCGCGCTTGGTCGTGTCGCGCTTGATCTTCCAGTCGCGGCGCATCTGCTCGGGCGGCGCGAGGTACACGCGCACGTCATACGTATCGGACAGCTCCTGGGTGTGGTAGCCGAGCAGCCCCTCGATCACGGCGAAGCGCTTGGGCATCACGTACTGCGGCGGTGCGAACGTGCCGTCGCCGTGCTTGTAGACGGGCTTGAGGATCGGCTCGCCGTTGCGCAGGTGCAGCAGATGCTGCGCGATGATGTCCATGTAGTTGCAGTCGGGGTGCAGCGGCGTGATGCCGAGCTCCGCTCGCTGCGTGCGGTCGTAGCGGTGGTAGTCGTCCATCCCGATGTGGGTGACGTTCTCCCTGCCGAGAATCTCGACCAGGCCCTTCGTGATCGTCGTCTTGCCGGTCGCCGAGTCGCCGACGACGCCGAGGATGATGGGGCGCGCCATGTGTTCCTCTCCCTATCTGAGTCGCCGTCGAGTCGGGCAAAGATAGCGCCCGGTCGACCGCGACGCCTGCCGCCCTCGGGTGGGCAACCGTCCGCGGCGTCCCGCATGCGCTTCAATGCCGCGATCGGCGTCTCCTTCCTCATCCCGGCATACAACGAAGCGGCCACGATCGGTGAGGTGCTGCAGCGCATCCGGGCACTGGACCTCGACGCCGAGATCATCGTCGTCGACGACGGCTCGACGGATGAGACCGCGGCGATCGTCGAGGCCTTCGCCGACGCCCATCCGGGGGTGGTGCAGTTGCTGCGCCAGCCCAACCGCGGCAAGGGGTCGGCGGTGCGGCTGGCCGCGACGCGCGTCACCCGCGAGATCGCGGTCATCCAGGACGCCGACATGGAGTACGACCCGGCGGACGTCGTCGCGCTGATCGCGCCGATCCAGCGCGGCATCGCCGACGTCGTCTACGGCTCGCGCCTCAGCGGCGGCGCACCACAGCGCGCGTACCTCTTCTGGCACCTCGTCGGCAACCGCTTCCTGTCGCTGCTCACCGGCCTGCTGTTCAACACCACGCTCAGCGACATGGAGACCGGCTACAAGGCCTTTCGCTCCGATGTGCTGCGCTCGCTGCGCCTGACGCGCGACGACTTCGCGATCGAGCCCGAGATCACCGGCGAGATCTGCCGCCGCCACCTGCGCGTCTACGAGATGCCGATCGCCTACTACGGGCGCACGTACGCCGAGGGCAAGAACATCACCTGGCGCGACGGCGTGAAGGCGATCGTCGTGCTCGTGCAGGTCCGCCTGCGCCGCACGTGATCGGGCCGCGCGCGCGGCCGCTGCTGCTGGCGGCGGCGGTCGTCGTGACGCTCGGCGGGATCGCCTACGCCGTCGACGGCGTCGCGCTCGAGGACACCGCGGACGCACTGTCGGAGAGCGACCTCTGGTGGCTCGTGCCCTCGTCCGCCGTGTTCGTCGTTGGAGTCGCGCTGCGCGCGGTGCGCTGGTGGGCCCTGTTCGCCGCCAGCCATCGCCCGCCGCTGCGCGCCGTGTCGCGCGCGCTGCTGATCGGCTACTTCTTCAACAACATCCTGCCTGCCCGCGCCGGCGAGGCCGCGCGCGTGATCTCGCTGCACGGCCGCACCAGGACCTCGCGCGCGGAGACGATCGCCACCGTCGTCGCCGAGCGGGTCTTCGACCTGCTCGCGCTGCTGGTGATCGCGCTCGCCGCCTACCCCTGGCTGCCGCCGATCACCTGGCTGCGCGCCGCGGCGCTGCTGGGGATCGCGGTCGTCGTGCTCGTGGCGGCGCTGGCGTTCGTGTTCGTGCGCTACGAGGAGCGCGCGATCCACTGGCTGCTGTCGCCCCTGCGGCGCGTGCGCCGCGACGGGTTCGCCGAGCGCCTCGAGCTCGCCGCCGTCAACGCCACCCGCGGGCTCGTCGCGATCCGCGACCCGCGCGTGGCCGGGTTGTCGATGCTGCTGACGATCGCCTCGTGGGTCGTGCTGAGCGCCTCGTACTGGATCCTGATGGCGGCGTTCTCCCTGGAGCTGCCGTTCGCCTCGGCGCTGCTCGTGACGGTGACGATCAACATCGGCCTCGTGCTGCCGTCCTCGCCGGCGGCGATCGGCGTCTTCGAGGCCGCGACCGTGATCGCGCTCACCGCCTACGCCGTCCCGCAGGCGCAGGCGCTGTCCTATGCCCTCGTCCTGCACCTGCTGAACCTCGTGCCGTTTCTCGTCGTGGGCGCCGCCCTGCTCGCCCCGGGAGCGCTGGCGCGCAGGCGCCGCGACCGCGCCTGACGCGCACGCCGCCACCGGCTTGCGCCATCATCGGGGAATGTCCGATGCCCCACCCAAGCCCGAGCGCGCGGCACCGACGACGATCGCCGAGGCGGTTGGCGGGCCGCTGGGCATGCTCGAGTCGGCGGTGCCCGCCGTCGCGTTCATCGTCACCTACACCGCCACGGGCCAGGACACCAACACGTCCGCCGCGGTCGCCGTCGGCCTGGCGCTCGTGCTGACGGTCGCGCGCCTCGTGCGGCGCGAGTCCCCACAGCAGGCGCTGTCGGGACTGATCGGCGTGGCCTTCGCGGCGTTCATCGCCACGCGCAGCGGCAAGGCCGAGAACTTCTTCCTCCCGGGCCTGCTGCTCAACGCCGTCAACATCACGGTGCTGCTGGCGTCCGTCGCCGTGCGCTGGCCGCTGATCGGCGTGATCGTCACCAAGCTCGACGGCGAGGACAACGCCTGGCGCGACGATCCGCGGCGGCTGCGCGCGTTCCGGCGCGCGACCTACCTGTGGGTGGGGGTCTTCTCCACCCGCCTGCTCGTGCAGCTGCCGATGTACCTCGCCGGCACCGTCGTCGCGCTCGGCGTCGCCCGCACCGCGATGGGCCTACCGCTGTTCGCGCTCGGGCTGTGGCTCACCTGGCTGCTGGTGCGCGGCGTGCGCTCGCCGCCCGCCAGGACCGCGTAGCCCGGCGCAGCCGTCGAGCAGGGCTACTCCCACTCGATCGTGCCGGGCGGCTTGGACGTGATGTCCAGCACGACGCGGTTGATGTCGCGCAGCTCGTTGATCATGCGCGAGGCGATCTGCTCGAGCAGGTCGTAGGGCAGGCGCGCCCAGTCGGCGGTCATCGCGTCGTCGGAGGTCACCGCGCGCAGCACGACGACGCAGCCGTAGGTGCGCTCGTCGCCCTGCACGCCGACGGTGCGCACGTCCGGCAGCACGCAGAAGGACTGCCACAGCTCGCGGTACAGGCCGGCCCGGCGGATCTCGTCCTGGAAGATGTGGTCGCACTCGCGCAGCAGGTCCAGGCGCTCCTTGGTCGCCTCGCCACCGACGATCCGGATCGCCAGTCCCGGACCGGGAAACGGCTGTCGCCACACGAGGCGCTCCGGCAGGCCAAGCTCGGCGCCGACCGCGCGCACCTCGTCCTTGAACAGCGCCCGCAGCGGCTCGACGAGCTCGAAGCGCAGGTCGTCGGGCAGGCCGCCGACATTGTGGTGGGACTTGATCGTCGCCGCGCCCGTGCCGCCGCCGGACTCGATGACGTCGGAGTACAGCGTCCCCTGCACGAGGTAGTGCGCGTCGCCGATCCGCTCGGCCTCCTCCTCGAACACGCGGATGAACTCGGCGCCGATCGCCTTGCGCTTGGCCTCGGGGTCGGTCACGCCGGCGAGCCGCTCGAGGAAGCGCTGCTCGGCGTCCACGGCCACGAGCGGGACCTTGAAGTGGTCGCGGAAGGCGGCGACGACCTGCTCGCCCTCGTTCTTTCGCATCAGGCCGTGATCGACGAAGACGCAGGTCAGCTGGTCGCCGATCGCGCGATGCACGAGCAGCGCCGCCACGCTCGAGTCCACGCCGCCCGAGAGGCCGCAGATGACCTTGCCGTTGCCGACCTGGGCGCGGATCCGCGCGATCTGCTCGGAGACGATGCTCTCCGGGCTCCAGGAGCGATCGGCGCCGCAGATCTCGCCGAGGAAGCGCTCGAGGATCGTCTGGCCGTAGGGTGTGTGGACGACCTCGGGGTGAAACTGAATGCCGTAGATGCCGCGCTCCACGTGCTCCAGCGCGGCGACCGGCGAACCGGTCGAGGAGGCCAGCGCCGTGAAGCCCGGCGGAGGCGCGTAGACGGTGTCGCGGTGCGACATCCAGCAGGTCTGCTGCTCGGGCAGGCCGGCGAACAGACGGCCGGGATCGCGCACCGTCAGCTCCGAGCGGCCGAACTCGCCGACCTGCGCTCCCTCGACGCGCCCCCCGAGCTCGGTGGCGATGAGCTGCATGCCGTAGCAGATGCCGAGCACCGGAATGCCGAGCTCCAGCAGCTCGCGCTCCAGCCGCGGGGCCCCGGCCGCGTAGACCGACGCCGGGCCCCCGGAAAGGATCAGGCCCTTCGGCTTGCGCTTGCGCACCTCCTCGACGCCGACGTGGTGGGGCAGCAGCTCGCTGAAGACCCCTAGCTCGCGGACGCGGCGCGCGATCAGCTGCGAGTACTGCCCGCCATAGTCCAGGACGACGACCTCGTCGACGCGACGCGGCGTCTGGACGTCGAGGACGCTCTCCTCGACGATCTCGGTCGCGGCGGTCGCGGCGGTGACGACCCCGTCAGCCATGGCTCATGCGTCCTGCAGGGCCGGCTCCTCGTGGACGCCGTTGCCGTTGGAGGGCTTCGGCTCGGAGGTCGCCGATCCACGCGCTCCCATCCCCACGCCCTGCGCGACCTGCAGCTGCTTGCCTTCGGTCTGCAGCGCCGGCGCGATCATCAGCTCGGCGCGGTTGAACTCCGAGATGTCCTTGTAGCCGCAGGTCGCCATCGAGGTGCGCAGGCCGCCCATGAGGTTGAACGTGCCGTCGTTCTGGTGCGCGGGACCGGTGAGGATCTCCTCGAGCGAGCCGTTCTGCACGGTCCGCACGCGCGCGCCGCGTGGCAGCGTGGCGTGAAACGTCGCCATACCCCAGTGAAAGCCCCGGCCGGGAGCCTCATAGGCGCGGGCCAGCGGGGATCCGAGCATGACCGCATCGGCGCCGCATGCGATCGCCTTGGACACGTCGCCGCCGGTGCGCATCCCGCCATCGGCGACGACCTGACAGTACTCGCCGGTCTCGATCATGTGCTGCGAGCGCGCGCCCGCGACGTCGGCGATCGCCGTCGCCTGCGGGACACCGATGCCGAGCACGCCGCGCGTCGTACAGGCCGCACCCGGCCCGACGCCGACGAGCACGCCGGCGGCGCCCGTGCGCATGAGGTGCAGGGCGGTGTGGTAGCTCGCGCAGCCGCCGACGACGACCGGCAGCGGCACCTCGCGG
>Ga0136618_10000048_pt1 | contig 26762 bp, 22 predicted proteins | sample AntDrymUQ3302106_2_FD_104805 | JGI IMG/M metagenome (GOLD analysis project Ga0136618, IMG submission 104805) | Polar desert sand microbial communities from Dry Valleys, Antarctica - metaG UQ330 (21.06) | ecosystem: Environmental > Terrestrial > Soil > Desert | place: Antarctica: Dry Valley... | reverse complement strand
TCATCATCATTTCTTATCTCGTGTTCATCTGTGTAAATCTGTGGCTAAATATAAAACTATTCTGTCCGACTACTTACTTATAAATAAGCAATTAAGAGACAGTAAAATATTTGTGTCGAATCAGATTATGAAATCGAAAATATCAGTTGTTCATCTTGTATATGTTCCATTTGGAGTCGATTTATTTAAAAGATTTTTGGATTCATATGTAAAACATCCGTCGGGCATTGAACACGAATTGATTATTATGTTCAATGGATTCGACAAAGAAGATGAACTCAAACAATTTTTGGAAATTATAGATTCTCTGAATTTAGATTATGAAGTGGTGTTGTCTAAAGAAAAATATGATGTGAGTTCGTATTTTTTTGCCGCCAAAAATCTGAATAGCGAATACCTCTTGTTTTTAAATTCCTACTCAATGATACTTGCGGATAATTGGCTTCATTTCTTTTACTCGGCAATGCAGAAAGAAAATGTCGGCGTGGTTGGAGCATCGGGCGCGGGCTGGAGAAGCGACCTTAAGAATTTTTGGGAATACAACAACAGTTTCGGTTCGGTTCTGAAGGAAATAAAGTCTTTTATTTTTATAGGACTTCATTTCGGCAAATTTGTTTGTCCGCACGTTAGGACAAATTCGTTTTTTGTCAGGAGAGATAATTTTCTTTTACTAAAATACAATAATATTTTGACCGCCGGCTCATTCAAAGATTCATCGGCGGATTCAAAAAACAAGACATTATATTTCGAGCATGGAAATCGAAATATGACGTACCAATTTATCAAGATGGGATTGAAAACCCTGGTAGTTGATAGATATGGCAATTCATACGAGCCGGAGGATTGGATGTCGTCAAAAACTTTTTGGATTTCCAATCAGGAAAATCTACTCGTTCACGATAACCGAACTTTAATGTATGAAAACGGTGATGAAAAATTAAGAAAGGAATTGTCCTACGCGGCTTGGGGAATTTAATTTTAACCGACCGGAAATCCGGCTGGAAGCAGGAAGATTGTTTCCTTTTTCGGTTGGTAGAAGGCTTGAAATTGTAGTCAAATTGTTGATAGTATCGGTATTAACATTTTTCTTTACAATTCCGTCAACAAAAGCTGCGAGAAGTTATTTACCGCTTTTTACGAATGAGGCTTTCAAATTTTTTGGTAGAAAATAGATTTAACAAAAATGAATAAACCCTTTTTCTCAGTTGTGTTACCGACATACAACCGGGCTTCTTATCTACCTTTCGCAATTAAAAGTGTCCTGAGTCAGACTTTCGGTGATTTTGAGCTGATTGTATCTAATAATTTCTCTACCGATGAAACGGAACAAGTTATCAAAGGCTTTGATGATAGTCGAATCAGATACATAAAAACGACGCAAAGCTTTGATATGAACGGGCATTGGGAATTTGCCTTAAATCATTCAAAGGGTGAATATATTACATTTCTCGGCGACGATGACGCTCACAGTCCGATTTATTTGGAAACGTTTCACAAGGCAATCGAAGAGACGAAAACCAAACTGGTTGTTTGTAAAATCGGAAGATATTATTTTCAAGAATCACGTGGCTACGGCGTGACTATTCCTGTCAATAGTTTTATAACAGGCTATTTTACGGGTGACACAACCGTCAACGAGTCTAATAAAGTAATAAATAGTATTTTTTCAAATTTGGGCTATCCTCCTGAGTTTTCTATTCCGCAACTCTCAAACTCTGCTTATCACCATTCTATTTTCACTTCAATCAAGAAGAGAATGAAATCTATTTTCCCATCTACGGTTTTAGGAGATATTTACACCTCCATTACAACGACCAATTCGGTTGACAGTATAGCCTTTGTCGATGCGCCTTTATTCGTCCACGGTTTTTCCAAAGACAGTTCGACATCAATTGACTCGAAAGAGAAAAAAAAGGCATTTAGAAAATTATTTCCGACCGATTTTACAAAGACCGACATACCGCTGAAATTATCCGGTCTAAGTTGGTTTCCGACATTGGTTAAGGCAAAAGAGGATTTATCGCCCGACCTGGACAATATAACAATTGATTGGAAAAATTACTTTGTGAAAAGCTATGAGCAAATCCTTTCCGAAGAGGCGCAGGGACACAATGTCCGGGAGGAAAAAGAAGAAATTTTTAGTGTTCTTGAAAAACACGACAAAGGATTACAAAAAGAGTTATCGCAGAAATTTAACAATCCCAGAGATAGAGTTTTGCACTGGCTCAGGTGCAACCTGGGCAGTAGAGATTTCACAAATCGATTGAGAAAAGCAATCGGAAAGAAAAACCATTTTATAAACATAAAAGGAGAAGGAAATTTCAACAACATTTTCGAGTGTGCAAAATTTATAGATAAAAATTTTATCTCGACTTACAAAACACAAAAAGACCTTTGATTAAATCAATTTAATTTAGTAAAAATTTAATTCGCTTTCAGGAAAATAGAGTTTTAGGATTTTCTTGGAACTCTGTGTTGTGAAGAGTTCGATTAGGTTTCAAAAAGCGTTGACTTAAAGTTTATATTATTAACGACATGAAAATCAGTGTTATCGTTCCAACCCACAATCGTTCTGACGCCCTCGCAAAGACATTGAAAAATTTAAGTCGTCAGCAATTGGACGAAAGTTGGGAAGTCATTGTCGTCAATAATAATTGCACGGATAATACCGATGAAGTTGTACGTTTGCAGCAACAAAACTTTCCCGTATCGCTGCAGCTGATGTACGAAAAAACGCCGGGCGCGTCAGCGACTCGTAATACCGGAGCGCGTGCTGCTGCGGGCGAGTATTTAGTTTTTGTTGATAACGATATTTTGACCGAACCGAACTTTTTACAACTTCATCTGGGCGCGTTGGAACAAAATCCTAATTCATGGATTGGCGGACAAGTAGTCAACTTACCGGAGTTGGAGAAATCGGTTTTTGGTAAATACCGGAAAACTCTTTTTCCGGTTATGCCCGAAACCGAACCGATACGTGAAATAGAAGGTGTTACCGGACAAACTCTTTCGCTGCCGCGCAAACATTTCCTTGAACTCGGAGGATTTGACGAAAACTTTTTCGCAGCAAGCGGCGAAGACAACGAATTTGCGCTGCGGGCGCGAAAACATCTGGGAGTTAAAACCTTGCTGCTGCCGAGCATTCTTGTTTTGCACAACGACTGGGCTGGCTCGACGTTTAAGGATTTTTGCCGTCGTCAACAGATATATTCTCAATCGGAATTTTACTTCTGGCAGAAATACGGCAAAGAGCATCCGCGTCAGGAACTGGTCAGAGAAAATCTGCCGGCTGATTGGCAAAAGGATTCTTTCGCGCTTTTTCTTCGTAAAAACATCAAACGTTTGTTGGGCGTTCCGCCTGCCCAAGCCGTTTTAATCGGCGCGTGTTCGGCACTGGAGAAAGTGTTTCCTTATCCGCCCGTGTTGTGGCGTTTGTATAGAGCAACGATGGCAGGCACAATTAATCAAGGTTTTCAGGAAGGACGCGAAAAATTTCTAAGAGAACAATCCGCACAAAAAACAGATTTTTGAGATGAAAACAAAAGTTTGCTATGTCTACTCCGATGTTGACTATAGCCAGTTAATCGAAGTAATCGAGCATTTTTTGGATAAGGAAAAGTATGAAATCAGCTTTATCTTCCTGGGTCAAAAACTGCCGCTTCTCTACAAAATTTTTGAAAGCCGAGGTTGCCAGGTATTTTTTGTCGAATATCATAACCGAAAAGATTTAGCTTTCAGTGTCAGAAAACTGTGCCGAATTTTCAGCAAACTGCAGCCCGATATTGTTCACACACATCTTTTTAATGCCTCGTTAGCCGGATTGGTCGCCGCCAAAATCAGCGGCATCAAACGACGGATTCACACCAGGCATCACTCAACCGAATGTCATAATTATTATCCGCACGCCGTCTACTACGACAAATTTATCAGCTTTTTATCCGCAAAAATTGTGGCAATCAGCCAAAACGTTCGTGATATTTTGGTCGAGCGCGAGCAGGTCAATCCTGAGAAGATTGAAATCGTCTGGCATGGATTCGATTTTGATAAATTCAAGGCTGATGACGCGGAAACGGCGGAGGTGGAAAAACTTTATAATTTGTCGGAAAGTTATCCGGTCATCGGTGTCGTCAGTCGTTTCGTGCATTTGAAAGGAGTTCAATACATTATTCCGGCATTTGCCGGACTCGTTGAAATTTATCCGCAGGCGAAGCTCGTCCTGGCAAATGCCTCCGGTTCTTACAGCGTGGAGATTAATAAATTACTGCGCGAACAATTAGACGAATCGCAGTATGTTTTGACACCGTTTGAAAATAGAATAGCCGAGTTATATAAAAATTTCGACATCTTCGTTCACGTCCCGATTGACCGTGAAACAGAAGCCTTCGGGCTGACTTACGTCGAGGCTCTGGCGATGGAAGTACCGTCCGTTTTTACTTTATCCGGCGTGGCAAATGATTTTATCGAAGATAAAGTGAACGCGCTGGTCGTGCCGCACAACGATTCTGAAGCGATATTCGAGGCGATGCGCTTGTTGCTCGAAGATGCCGACCTGAGGCAAAAAATCGTCGAAAAAGGACGAGCTGACGTTTATGAACTTTTTCAGGGGCAAAAAATGGCGGCTAAATTAGATTCGCTTTATGCTTCGATGCTGTAAAGGTTGAACGCTGCAAATGATAAATAGTGTTGAGATTGCTTGTCTTTTATGAAACCATAAAAAACTTTCCGCTGCCGACCGAAGAAATTTATATGTCGTAAGAAACAAAATATTAAAAGCGTTTAGTTTTATAACCGCTTGAATTCCCGCAGAAGCGATGTGAGCGAAGATTTCAGATGAACTTAATAAAGATTTCCTTGGTCATTCCAATCTTTAATGAACAAGAATCGCTCGATTCTTTAATTGAAAGCATCAATTCTCAGAGCTTTCAACCGGATGAAATTATTCTGGTGGATGGTGGTTCGACAGACAATACGATTGAAATTGTCGAACGAATGGCGGTAGAAAATTCAAAAATCAAATTTATAAAAACACCGCAGGCATCACCCGGGAAAGGACGCAATCTCGGCGTTGATTCCGCTAAAAATGATTGGATTGCCTTTACCGATGCCGGAATCAAATTGGAAACCGGCTGGCTCGAAGAGCTTGTCAAAGTTGCCGTACAAAATCCGTCTGTTGATGTCGTTTATGGAAACTATGCTCCGCGCATCGGTAATTCGTTTGAGAAATGTGCGGCTCTCGCTTACGTTCGACCAAAACGCGAAAATGCGATTCGCGGAATTTTTATTGCGTCTTATTTAGCAAAGAAAAAGGTTTGGGAAGCAGTCGGCGGTTTCCCGGATTTGCGGGCGGCGGAAGATTTGATATTTATGGAAGCGGTGGAAAAGCGCGGATTTAAGGTTGATTACGCGCCCGATGCAATGATTCACTGGCAGCTGCGCCCGGATTTATCAACCACTTTCAGCAAGTTCGTTTTATATTCAAAACATAACGTCTGGGCGGGAAGACAATGGGACTGGCATTACGGAATAGCCAAACAGTATCTTTTGGTGTTTCCTTTTGTAATTCTAGCCGTCTTTCATAGCTGGTGGTGGCTTCCGGTCGTTGCCGCGTGGCTTTTCGCCCGAACTGCAAAGAGAATTTTACTTCACCGATACGAATTCGGTTTGCAGCCTTTGCTGAATCCGATTATTTTTTTCGGCGTGCTTGTGCTAATTTTAACGATTGACCTTGGCACGTTTATCGGCTGGGGACAAGCAGTTTTGCAGAAGAAAAAATAAAGTTACTCACAAAACAAATGTCGGGGAATAGACTGCATACACTTTATCTATGTTATTTCGGCTTGCGCGAACCGCTTGTGCAAACGCAGGTTCTGCCGTATTTGCGGCAAATCAGCAACGGCGGCGTCAAAGTTTCGCTGCTCACTTTTGAACCGAATCCGAGTGAAAAATGGACGGAAGAACAGGCTGCGGCAGAAAAAAGAAAACTGTCCGGTGAAGGAATCGAATGGCATTTTTTGACTTATCACAAACGCCCGTCCGTGCCGGCAACTCTTTATGACGTTTTGTGCGGAGCGTGGTTTTCGTTAAAACTTGCGAGACGAGAGAAAATCAATGTGCTTCACGCGCGCGCGCACATTCCGTTGATGATGGCATTGACAACAAAACTTTTGACACGATGTCAAATAATCTTTGATATTCGCGGATTGCTTGCCGAAGAATATGTAGATTCGGGTATTTGGCAGGAAAACTCGATTCCGTTTAGACTTGTCAAAAAACTCGAACGACTGGGACTAAAACATTCGGAACAAGTCGTCGTGCTGACCGACAAAATGCGGAATTATCTTGTTCGTCATAATTTGAGAGAAGCGAATTCGATCGAGGTCATTCCTTGCTGCGTGGATTTTTCCAGAATCAACCTGCGAGCGGCAGCGGCGAAATCAGAGAGGTTTGAATTAATTTATGCAGGTTCCGTAACCGGGCTGTATATGCTCGAAGAGATGGGGAAGTTATTTTTAGAACTGAAAAAACGCCAGCCGGATGCTTTTTTTCGTATCTTAACAGGTTCTTCGCCGGATGTGGTCGGCAAAATCTTTGAACCTCTCGGCATTGATTCGACTGATTTTTTAGTTCAAAAAGTATCACCTCACGAGGTTTTGAATTTTTTGCAAAAAGCTCATCTGGCAATTTCTTTTCGCCAGCCAACCTTTTCACAAATTGCTTCCTCGCCGACCAAAGTTCCCGAATATCTGGCTGCTGCCGTGCCGGTTATATCGAACAGAGGAATCGGCGATACCGATTCGATGATTGAAAAAAATAGAGTCGGAATAATTTTAGATAATTTTGAAGAGAAAGACCTGACGGCGGCAGTTGATAATGCGCTAAATCTTTTGACTGACGTTGAATTATCCGACAGATGCGTTCAAACTGCACTGGAAAACTTTGATTTAGAAAAAATCGGCGGCGTTCGCTATTTGAGAGTTTATGAGCGATTAAATCAAAATTCCCGATTAACAAAAGCTTGATAAATTTGTTTATATGAAGAAAATTTTGGTAACCGGCGGAGCGGGATTTATCGGTTCGCATCTGGTTACGAAGCTATTAGCAGAAAATGTCTGGCAAGTTACCGTCGTTGATAATTTTAACGATTTTTACGCGCCCTCGAAAAAACGCGCCAATGTCGCGCCGTTTCTCGAAAACCCGCAGTTTTCGCTGGAGGAAGTTGATATTTGCGCGGCGGAAAGTTTGCGGCGGGTATTTGAAAAAAACAAATTTGACGCGATTGTTCATTTGGCGGCGCGGGCGGGCGTGCGACCTTCTCTGCTTCAACCGGAGCTTTATGCGGAAACAAATATCCAGGGAACTTTGAATCTTTTAGAATTGGCTCGCAGATTTAATATCAAGCAATTCGTCTTTGGTTCGTCATCTTCGGTTTACGGAATTAACTGCAAAATGCCTTTCGCGGAGGAAGACAAAATCCAGCATCCGATTTCGCCGTATGCGGCAACCAAGGCAGCCGGCGAACTTTTCTGTCATACCTATTCGCATCTTTACGACATCAGAACAATCTGTCTGAGATTTTTTACCGTCTATGGCGCGAGGCAGCGACCGGATTTAGCGATTCACAAATTTTCCCGGTTGATTTGGGAAAACGAACCGGTCGAAGTTTTTGGGGACGGCACGACCAGGCGTGATTACACCTTTGTTGACGACATTATTCAAGGCGTGCGGGCGGCGATTGATTACGAGAAAACGAGCCACGAGATTTTTAATCTGGGCGAATCGCACACGGTTGAACTCAACTACCTCATTCGACTTTTGCAGGAGAATCTAAACAAAAAAGCGATTATTGATTGGAAGCCGATGCAGCCCGGCGACGTGCCGCAAACTTTTGCCGACATTACAAAATCGAAGAAATTACTCGGCTACAACCCGCAAACACAAATAGAAGAAGGCATCCGAAAATTTGCCGATTGGTTCAAGTGTCAAAGAGCCGGAGAAACGGAGAGTGCAAAGGAGAAAAAAGAAGAATTAATTTTTACACCAACCGTTTGATCCAAACTATCTTTTGACCTGACCGAAGGCGATGCGGCAAAACCACGCCTTTTAAATAAAGGGTTGTTTGGCGGTTTGTAACAAAATCTCTCTTTTGCCGGAAATCTCATGGAAGTTTTAGGGCTTTGCTCATACCCGATTGAATCTGCCGCAACCCGGTATCGTCTCGTGCAATACGTTGCGCCGCTCGCGGAAAAGGGAATTAATCTGACCGTCAATTCCTTTTTGAGCAGCAGCGAGTTTGCTTCGTTTTATCAAAGCGGAAAAACGTTTCAGAAAATCGCCGGAATGTTGAATCCGTTGACAAATCGTTTCCGCCAATCATTTTCCGCCGGAAAATTCGACGTTTTGCTGATTCAACGCGAAGCAATGATATTTGGTCCGCCGCTTTTTGAATGGCTGACGAAAACCGTCGGAAAATGTCCGATTGTCCTTGATTTGGACGATGCTACTTACGTCCGCTATCTCAGCCCGACTTACGGGCGTTTGGGAAGTGCTTTGAAGTTCTTTGGTAAAACGGATTCTTTGATTGAATGGTCGGAGACGGTAATTTGCGGAAACCGTTTTATCGCCGAATACGTCGAAAAAAAAGGCACGAAAACGGTTATCGTGCCGACGGTGGTTGACACCGAAACGTTTTGTCCGGTCGAAAAAGACCCGCATAAACCGCCCGTCGTCGGTTGGATAGGAACGCATTCGTCGTTTGGTTTGCTGGAAATGCTTTTTCCCGTTCTGAGCAAATTAGCCGGAAAATACGATTTTATTTTGAAAATCGTCGGCTCAGGCAGAGAGAAAATTGAAATTGACGGCGTGAAAATTGAAAATTCTGATTGGAAGTTAGAGCGCGAAGTAGAAGATTTTCAATCTTTAGACATCGGTCTTTATCCGATTACCGTCGTCGGAAACGCCACTCAGGATTGGCTCGTCGGCAAATCGGGCTTTAAGGCGATTCAATATATGGCGATTGGAATACCGTTTGTCGTTTCGCCGGTCGGAGTCTGCGCGGAAATCGGCATCGAAAACGAAACGCATTTTGCGGCAACGACCGAAGAGCAGTGGTATGAATCGCTGCAAAATTTACTGGAATCCTTTGAAAAACGCTGCGAAATGGGCGGCAAAGGCAGAGACTATGCTTTACGGCATTTTACTGTTTCGCAGCAAACAGATAAAATTGCAGAGGTATTGCACGATTTAGCTTAAATTTTTCAATCAAAGACAATACGAGTTTATCTACAAAAAAGAGAAATTTTATCAAAAGCAGTATGAACACAATAGAAATACAAAAAAAGGAAGCCATCCAAACGCAGTCGTCGCGTGCCGACCAATTTGCGGACAGCTACGTTACGCTCGAAACCGATGCCTACGAAGATTGTTTCAAATACAGTCGCCACCAGCTTCATAAATTACTGAAAAAATATTTGCCGCAAGACGGCACGGGTTTACGTTTATTGGATGCCGGCTGCGGAACGGGGCATCATATCGCCCAATTAAGAGAACGCGGTTATGAAGTCGCCGGTGTTGACGCTTCAAAGGAAATGCTCGAACACGCGCGAATCAACAATCCCGATTCGGTAATTCTCGAAGCCGACGTGGACGAAATTCCGCTGCCGGACGCGAGCTTCGACATCGTTTTGTCAATCGAAGTTTTGCGGCATCTGCCCAGCTCAGCCAAGTGCATCAGCGAGATGTCGCGCCTGCTCAAACCGGGCGGTTTTTGTCTGGTAACGGCAACGCCTCTGCTGAATTTGAACGGTTACGCTTTGATAAATAAAATAACGCACAAAGTAAAAATCAGCGACCTTGCCCAGCATAAACAGTCTTTTCATACTTCGACGCGGTTGCAAAAAGAATTTTCCGAAGCCGGATTTTCTTCGGTCGAAGTTCACGGAGTTTATATCGGTCCGGTTAATTGGATAGCACGGCTTTTTCCAGCGAGATTGCCGGCAGTTTTGAAAAAGTGGGAATCGCTTGACGAAACTTTGGCGGACAAATCCGTGCTGCGCGAATTGTCGAATATGTTTCTCATCAAAGCCGTAAAATAAGGGAAGTAGAGTTTTAATGAATACAGAGAAAGCACCCGAACTCGAAAAGGGTATTTTTACAATCAGTTTGGATTTTGAACTTATCTGGGGAACTCTGGATTTATACGGAACCGAAGAATACTTTTGGGAAGCCTGTAAGATAGAGAGAAACGAGGTGGTTGACAGATTACTCGAACTTTTTAACGAGTTTGAGATTCCGGGAACCTGGTGTACGGTCGGACACTTGTTTTTGGACAAATGCGAGTCGAACGGAAACGGCAAACACCCCGAAATCGTTCGACCGCGACACGATTGGTATAAAGAGGACTGGTTTGCCCAGGACCCGTGCGGCAATGAAAAAACCGACCCTCTGTTTTACGGGAAAAGTTTGATTGAAAAGATTCAAAACAATCCGGTCAGGCAGGAAATCGGCAGTCATTCGTTTTCGCATATTATTTTCGGCGACAAAGGTTGTTCGAGCGAAAGCGCGAGAAGCGACATTGCCGAATGCGTCAAAGCGGCGGAGAAATTCGGCATCAAGCTGAATTCATTTGTTTTCCCGCGCGACCGTGTCGGGCATCTCGACATCTTAAAGGAATTCGGATTTACCACGTATCGCGGCGCGATTCCGAAATGGTATGAACAGGGCGAAGACCGCAGCGTTGTCAAAAGATTGGCGCATCTTTGGGATGTCGTTACCGCCGCGCCGCCGCCGACGGTTTTGCCCGAATACGAAAAAAACGGTTTGTTGAATATCCCGGGTTCGATGATATTTTTTCCGGTGCAGGGACTCAGGCGTTATATACCGATGTCGTTGAGAGTAAAACGTGCGGGGAAAGGTTTGGACGAAGCCGCCCGGGAAAAGCGGATTTTTCATTTGTGGTTTCATCCGACCAATATGGCTTTTGAAAGCGACCAGATGTTCGCCGGTTTGCGGGCGATAATCCGGCATGCCGTCAAACTTCGTGAAGTCGGAGTTTTGGAAATACTTTCGATGTCGGAGATAACCGAACTAAGTCTTCAAAAGTAAATTGTTGTAAAAATTAAATGTATATTCTTGGATTAACAACTTTAGGCGATTCAGCCGCCACCATCATCAAAGACGGTGAAATCATCGCGGCGGTTGAAGAAGAACGCTTCTCGCGTAAAAAACATCAAAGCGGTTTTCCGTTTCTCTCGGTGCAGCATTGTCTGGACGAAGCCGGAATCACCATCGCCGATGTCCGGCATATCGGTCTTTACTGGAAGCCCTGGGTTTTGCGTCATAAAGCGATGCAAGCCTTTAAATCCGCCCTTATTTCCCCGAAAATGTTTAAGGCGAGAGCCGACCGCGGCATCGGCGGCGTGGGCGAGAGTTACTTGGGAATGTTCAAATATCCCAAAATTATCCGCGAGCGATTCGGCAAAAGCGATTTTAAGTTTCACTATCTCGACCATCATCAAACGCACGCGGCGAGCGCATTTTTCGTTTCACCGTTTGACAGCGCGGCAATTTTGACGTGGGACGGAACGGGCGAAGACACGACGACGATGTTTTGTCAGGGCAAAGCAAACAAAATAAAAGTTTTAAAACGCATCAAACTGCCGCATTCGCTCGGACAATTTTATTCAGCCGTGACGAATTTTATCGGTTTTGATATGTTCGGCGGCGACGAGTGGAAAGTAATGGGACTCGCGGCTTACGGCAAGCCCGAATACTATGATTTTTTCTCGACAAAAGTTCTGACAACCAACGGAAAAGGCGATTTTCATTACGACATCAAAGTTCTCGACCATCATATGGCGAAACATTACGAGTTTCCCGAAGCGATTGTCAAAGAACTCGGCGAGCCGCGCAAAAAAGGCGGAGAATTGACCGAACATCACTGGAATATCGCGTCCAGCGCGCAGCGTGTTTTAGAAGACACGGCGATTCATCTCGTCAAACAAATCAAGGAAATGACGGGCGAAGAAAATCTTTGTATGGCGGGCGGCGTGGCTTTTAATTCAGTGATGAACGGAAGAATTTTTCACGAAACGCCGTTCAAAAATTTTTATGTGCAGGCGGCGGCGGGCGACGCGGGATGCAGCCTCGGCGCGGCGTTGATGATTTGGCATCAAACGCTCGGCAATCCGCGCAAGTTTGTGATGAATCATTCGTATTGGGGACCGAAGTTTTCAAACGAAGAATGCCAAAAGGCACTGGACGAAGCAAATTTGAAATACGAAACTTTGCCTGACGAAGAGCTTTTGCCGAAACTGGCGAAAATGATTTCCGAAGGCGCGATCATCGGCTGGTTTAACGGTCGGATGGAGTGGGGACCGCGCGCTTTGGGCGCGAGAAGTTTTGTCGCCGACCCGCGCGATGCTAATCTGCGCGAAGCTCTCAATCACAAAGTCAAACTGCGCGAATGGTTTCGCCCGCTCGCGCCTTCGATGCTCGAAGAAAACGGCAGGGAAGTTTTCGGCAAAGAACATCACGACCCTTTTATGATTACGGTTATCGAAGTCGCCGAAGAATATAAATCGAAAATTCCGGCGGTCGTTCACGTTGACGGCACGGCGCGTCCGCAGATGGTCAGCAAAAAAACCAATCCGCGTTACTGGAATTTGATAAACGAGTTTAAGAAAATAACCGGCATCCCGATGCTGCTCAACACTTCTTTTAATGTGCAAGAGCCGATTGTGTGTTCGCCGCAGGATGCGATAAATACTTTTAAGAACGCAAATTTCGACGCGCTGGTTTTGGAAAATAATTTGGTATTGCGAAACAATCGATGAAAATTCATCATTTTGGTAAAAAGAAAAAAAACTTTTTGCTTTTCCGGCGAATAAAATTATCGCCTCGCGCGCATTAAAGGTGAGCTATGAAATACGGAAAACTACTTTATTTTGTGACGTTCTTTGCGATGGTCGTTCAAGCACCATTTTTCCTCTATGAAAAACCGGACGAACTGATGTTTATTCCGCTGATCCTGATTTTTGGATTGGGCGCGATTTACTTTTTGAGCAAAAATCCCGACCGGGAAGATGCGGATTTTCAAATCAACATCTTCCTGATTGCCTTTACCATCCGAATTTGGGTCGGTTTCATTATCTACGGCATAGATTTCAGCGCGGCTACCGGAGATGAAGATACATCCGGTTATATGACGGGGTGGTACGTTGCCGAAAATTGGTACAAAAATGGCATAGACGGTGTCTTTACCGATATTTACAGGGTTTTCGTTGATAAACAAAACCTTGGACAATCAATGCTCTGGGGCATGTTTATGTTCGTTGCCGGTGGACCGAGTCGTTTAATTGTTTCGATTATCAACAGTTTCGCCGGTTCGATTCTAGTGATAGTAGTTTATCGGCTGGCAAAGAAATTATTCGATTTTCAAACTGCTAAAGTCGCCGCCATTCTTTTAACCTTCTGGTTTTCACTCATTCTGCTTTCAGCCGGCACGTCCAAAGAAATACTGGTTATTTGTCTTGAGTGGGCAATTCTTTATGTGGCGGTAAGAAATCAGAGAAAGTTGACGCAGAAGGATTTGTTCTCGGTCGCTCCGCTGATGCTGGTTTTGTATACCGTGCGTTTTTACGCCTTTTATATATGCGCCGCGGCGTTATTTTTCAGAGCCATTATCTCCAACAAAAAACACTTTGTCAGAAACTCTATCTTAGGATTTCTTCTGGTCGCCTCATTAATGATGATATTAAACGCGAGCGGCAGTTTGAGCAGAGATTATACGCAGCTCGATGAGAAAAATCAGTCAGTAGATTCCTGGCGAAAAATGACAGCCGCGACGACCGGTTCGGGAGTCAATGTCTATAGTGAATATAAGGGCAGTCCGGCGGCAATACCGGTTGCAACGATTTACTTCTTTTTCGCGCCGTTTCCGTGGCAGATGTTCGGAGGGAGTTTGCGAAACGGTTTTGCGGCGGTCGAGAATATGGCGTTGATAATTTTATTTATCATCGGGTTGCCGGCAATAAAGATATTCTTCAAGGAAAGGTTTTATCAGGTTTTGCCGATATTGGTATTTTGCACGCTCTATGCCGGTTTTCAGATTTGGGGACTATCGAATCTGGGATTAGCCTGGAGGCATAAACAAACGATAATGCCATTATTTTTCTTGTTGGTGGCTTTGAGCTTAACCAAGAACTTTAGAAAGAATTTATTTCCGGTTAAATGAAAATTAATTTTTCGTTATCTCAAACTCGATTCGCAGAAATCGAAAATTTAATCACAAAATGCAGATATTCGAGAATCTATTTCGCAAACGAATGATTTATTTTATTCTACTTTTATGTTTTCTGGTTCGGGTTATTTTAATTTTGACCGTTGACCCGCTGGGCAGCGACACGGTTGACGGCGTTGATTACCACAACAGTGCCATCTCGATGTTAAACGGCACGGGTTATCCGGCGCACGGCTCGCTGCCGTTTGTCCGCCCGCCGCTGTATCCGTTTCTACTCTCGATAGTCTATTTCTTTTTCAACCACGAAACCTATCTGACTGCTAGATTGTTCAACGCCGTGCTTGATACGGCGGCTTGCTTTGTATTCTACAAGCTGTTTCTGCTTATCTGGAACAACCGGCGCACGGCAATTCTGGCGAGTTTGATTTACGTCTTCAATCCTTTGTATCTTTTTTTCAGTGCGCGTGTTCGCGTCGAGGCTTTGTTTATTTTGCTGGTCGCGGCGGGCGTGTATTTTTTGATAAAGGAATATAAAAAGGATTTTCCGAGTTGGGGAAAGATATTTCTGATTGGCGTTATTTTTGGTTTGTCTATTCTGTGCCGCAGCAATGCGACTATGATTTTGGGACTGGTGCCTTTGTGGTTGGTTTACTGTAATCTGAAGAATTGGAAAAAAGGCGCGCTGCTCGGTTTCGGTTTTGCTTTGGGATGCGTTTTGATTATCGCGCCGTGGTCAATCAGAAACTATCATAAATACGGAGAGATGATTATTATCACCGACGGTTTCGGATACGCCTTCTGGATTTCAAACACCGACATTAAAATAGACAACCTGAGTGCAAGAAATTATCGGGAATATATCGAATCCGACAATCGGCTCTGGGAAGCAACTGCTAAAGTCGAAGAAGAAATAAAGGGAAAATCCTACAAAGAAAGAGAAGCTCATTACACAAATCTCTCCTTTCAATATATTCGGAATAATTTTCCGACGTGGTTGTGGTTGAACGTCTTGAAGTTTGCGGAGTTTTGGTCGCCGCTCGCCAGAATAGATATGCAGGGAGCGCAGGCATTTTTGACCTTGCCGTTCGGTCTGCTGATGTTTTTTGGAATGTTTTTCTATGTGAAAAGTTTTTTTGTGGGAGATTTTGACATCAATATCTGGTTATTGATAGCAATACTAATTGTTACTTCGACCGTGACCGGCGTGATGACCTGGTCTTCGGTCAGGTTTCGTGTTCCGCTGGTTGATGCTTATGTGATACCGTTCGGTCTGTATTGGCTGCAAAATAAGTATCCAAAATTATTCGGTCAAACAAATGAAAATATTGCCTGAAGCGATTATAATTTCAGTTTTATTTTGGAACAGACGACTTTTAAGACATCAGCAGAGAATCACATTTAGGATTATGACAAATCAACCACTCAATCAGCTTGGTCAGCAAAAATGTTTGTCAGTAGTGATGCCTGCATATAATGAAGAAGCGACGCTGGCGCACATTGTCAAGCTTATAATGGACATCCCGCATCTTCTCGAACTGGTTATTGTAGATGATTTTTCGACCGATAATACTCCGGCTATCGCTCAATCTTTAGCCGCGCAGGACGAAAGAATCCGTTATATCCGCCAGCCGAAAAACGCCGGAAAGACCGCAGCCTTAAAAGCAGGCTTTGCGGTTACGAGCGGAGAAATCGTCATCATCCAAGATGCCGACCTCGAATATGACCCGACGGAGATTGCCGATGTGATTTCGCCGATTTTGCAGGGCGATGCCGATGTCGTCTACGGCTCGCGGTTTATGGTCAAACGCACCACGCGCGTCCTTTATTTTTATCATTATCTTGCCAACAAAGGCTTAACTTTTTTGTCTAACTGTCTGACGAATTTGAATATGACCGACGTGGAAACCTGCTACAAAGCGTTTCGCGGCGATATTATCCGCAATATGATAATCGCTTCGAGCGGCTTCGGTTTTGAAATAGAAGTTACGGCAAAAATCGCTAAACTAAAATGTGCAATTTACGAAGTTCCGATTAGTTATTACGGAAGAACTTACGAAGAAGGAAAAAAAATCGGTTTTAAGGACGGTATCGCGGCTTTCTGGTATATCTTGAAATTCAACTTGTTGGTTGACGTATCAAAATCGTATCAAAAAACTCCCGCTACCAGATCCGCTTTACCGGATCGCTCGTTGTATTCAAATGAATGAAAAAATTGTTTATGTCGGCAAGGACCTGGAAGCAATGGATTTTGCCGTCAACTATCACAAATGGATTTTAGATGAATTTCGTCCGTTTTTAGGCAAGCGCGTTGTCGAAGTCGGAGCGGGAACCGGCTCGTTTTCGGAATTGCTTTTACAGGAAAACATTGATAGCTTGTCTTTGGTCGAGCCGTCCGAGATGTTCGGGAGTTTGACGGCGAAGGTTTCCCAAATAAAAAATCAAACGAAAGTAGATTTTTATCAATCAATCTTTTCCGAGGTTGCGTCTGAAATTTTTGATAAACAAAAACCGGATTCGATTATCTACGTTAATGTTCTCGAACATATCGAAGACGACGCTTCCGAACTCGAATTCATCTACAAAACATTAGGAAAAGGCGGACGTTGTTTTATTTTTGTTCCGGCTTTGATGTCGCTTTACGGTGAATTTGACCGCAAAATCGGACATTTTCGCCGTTACACAAAACGAGAAGTCAAAGAAAAATGTCAAGCGGCAGGCTTTAAGGTTCTAAAGTCGAAATATTTTGATTTCGCCGGAATGCTTCCCTGGTTTGTAAAATATAAATTGCTCAAGTCCGATTCGCTCGACAGCGGCGCGGTTGCGATGTATGACAAAATGGCAATTCCGTTTGTCAGACAGATGGAAAAATTCGTGAATGTGCCGCTCGGCAAAAATGTTTTGATGGTTGCTGAAAAACAATGAAACTTCATTGTCGCGGCAGTCTTGAAAGCCTTTTTGAAGATTTTAATATTTATTTGTGTTAGATACGACAACTCCAACGCTTTCGGTTGTATTACCTTGCTTGAACGAGGCGGACACGCTGGAAGTCTGTATCAGAAAGGCGCAGAAAGGTATTGAAAACAGCGGTGTTTCGGGCGAGATTATTGTTGCCGACAACGGAAGCACGGATGCTTCGGTTGAAATAGCGCAAAGGCTCGGCGCACGAATTGTTCACATCAAAGAAAAAGGCTACGGCAACGCTTTGATGGGCGGAATCGAAGCCGCCAGAGGTAAATATGTTTTGATGGGCGATGCCGACGACAGTTACGATTTACAGGAAATTCCAAGGTTTGTCAATAAACTCGATGAAAATTACGAATTAGTTATGGGATGCCGTTTGCCCGGCGGCGGCGGGAAAGTCGAAAAAAACGCGATGCCTTTACTGCATCGCTGGTGGGGCAACCCGATGTTTTCTTTTATGGCGCGACTCTGGTTCAATGCTCCGTTTCACGATGTTCACTGCGGAATGCGGGCTTTTACAAAAGATTTTTACAAATCGCTCGACCAGCGATGCACGGGAATGGAGTTTGCGACGGAAATGACAATCAAGGCTAGCCTGTATGGACACAATATAACGGAGATTCCGATTACATTATATCCTGACGGGCGCACATCGCACCCGCCGCATTTGAAAACTTTTCGTGACGGCTGGCGGCATCTGCGGCTTTATCTTGTCTATACGCCGCGCTGGTTGTTTCTGCTTCCCGGTATTTTTTCGATTTTGCTCGGCATCATCAGCTATGCGTTGGCTTTGCCGCAATTAACCATCGGCGGTATCAGGTTCGACGTTCACACGCTGCTTTTCGGAAGTTTGTTTATTTTGTGCGGTTTTCAGGCGATTTTGTTTGCTTTTTTTACAAAAACTTTCGCCATCAGTGAAGGATTGATGTCCGAAGACCCGAAGCTGAATAAACTTTTTGAAATTATAAATCTTGAAAAAGGCTTGATTATCAGCGGCATAATGCTGGTCGTCGGAATCATTTTATTACTCATCGCCGTCAATCAGTGGCGACTGACCGGCTTCGGATTACTTGATTACAGTCAAACGATGCGCTGGGTAATTCCCGGCGCGACTTTGACGGCTCTCGCCGTGCAAACACTTTTTTCAAGTTTCTTTATGAGTATTTTAGGAATGAAAAGAAAATAAAATGTGTGGAATTGTCGGTATAGCAAATGCAAACTCGCGGAGCATCGACCGTGAAGTTCTCGAAAAAATGAACCGCTGCATCGTTCATCGCGGACCTGACGACGACGGTTTTTATGTCCGCGAAAACGTCGGGCTGGCGATGCGCCGTCTTTCGATTATCGACATCGCGCACGGCAAACAGCCGATGCACAACGAAGGCAAAACCGCGTGGATTGTCTTTAACGGCGAGATTTACAACTATCAGGAACTGCGCGAAGATTTAGAAAAACGCGGAGACAAGTTTTACACCAATTCCGACACCGAAGCGATTGTTCATCTCTACGACCGATACGGCGCGGATTGCGTGCAGCATTTGCGCGGAATGTTCGTTTTTGCAATCTGGGACGAAAGCGACAAATCGCTTTTTGTCGCCCGCGACAGAGTCGGAAAAAAGCCGCTTCTTTATTCGCATCAATCGAACGGAGATTTGATTTTCGGCTCGGAATTTCAGGCATTGCTCGCTCATCCCGACATTTCGCGCGAAGTTGATTTGGAAGCGATTGATAGTTATTTATCCTATCTGTGCGTTCCCGCGCCGCAGACTGCTTTCAAACAAATCCGCAAACTCGAACCGGCGCACTGGCTTCGCTGGAAAAACGGCGAAATCGAAACGAAAAGATATTGGTCGCCAAATTTTTCTAAAAAAATCAAAATCAGCGAAGAAGAAGCGATTGAAGAAACAACCAGAATTTTGCGCGAATCAACCAGACTCAGGATGATTTCCGAAGTTCCATTGGGAGCGTTTCTTTCGGGCGGCGTTGATTCGTCAGCCGTCGTCGCGCTGATGGCGCAGGAAAGCAGCCAGCCGGTCAAAACTTTTTCAATCGGATTTGAAGAGCAGGATTTCAGCGAATTGAAATATGCCAAGTTGGTTGCCAACCACGTCGGCGCGGAATATCACGAGTTTATCGTGCGCCCGAACGCTCTGGAAGTTTTGCCGAAACTGGTCGAGCATTACGGCGAACCTTACGCGGATTCTTCGGCGATTCCGACATATTATGTGGCGAAGGAAACCAGAAAATTTGTCACCGTCGCTTTGAACGGCGACGGCGGCGACGAAAGTTTTGCCGGTTACGAACGCCATTCGGCGATGCAGATTGCCGAGCTTTACCATCGTTTTCCGCAGTTTGCCAGAAAATTATTTGTCGAAACACCGATAAATCTTTTGCCGACTTCCGAGTTGAAAAAATCGCGTGTTCGTGACGCGCAACGCTTTTTGCAAGCCGCTTCCTTGCCGAAAACCGAACGCTATTTCCGTTGGATGTCGACTTTTAATCGCAATGCAAAAAAAGAGCTTTACACGCGGGAATTTGCCAACGCGGTTGCCGACCAAAATCCTTCGATTTTTCTCGACCGATGGTTTGCCAAAGCAAACGGTTCGGGCATTCTCGACGCGACGCTTTTGACCGACCAGATGACGTATTTGCCGAATGATTTGCTAGTCAAAGTTGACATTGCTTCGATGGCAAATTCTTTAGAAGCGCGTTCGCCGTTTCTCGACCACAAACTTATTGAATTTGCCGCGAGTTTGCCGGAGAGTTTGAAAATGCGAAGATTTCAAACGAAATCTCTGCTCAAAAAAGCGGCGGCGCGACTCGTTCCGAAAGAAGTGATTTACCGGCGCAAAATGGGTTTCGGCGTGCCAATCGGCAATTGGTTTCGCGGCGAGATGAAAGAATTTGTGCGCGAAGTTCTGCTTTCTGAAAAGTCTTTAAATCGCGGAATTGCCAGGCGTGAAATTATACAAAAATATGTTGACGAACACACCTCTGCCGAGCGTGACCACACGTTTCAAATTTGGACACTGTTGATGCTCGAACTTTGGTTTCAGAGGTTTATTGATTAAATGACCGAAAATATAGATAAGCAGGTGGTTGAAGGTTTCGGCGATGAATGGTCGCGGTTTGACCAGTCGAAACTTTCGAGCGACGAACTGAAAAAAATGTTTGATGTCTATTTCAACATTTTTCCGTGGGAAACGCTTGCCGCCGATTCGGTCGGTTTCGATTTGGGCTGCGGAAGCGGACGCTGGGCAAAAATGGTCGCGCCGCGCGTCGGACGGCTGCATTTGATTGACCCGAGCGCGGATGCTCTGGCGGTGGCAAAGCGCAATTTGAAGAGTGCGGACAACTGCGAATTTCATCTGGCGAGCGTTGAAGAAATTCCTTTGAAAGACGACTCCTGCGATTTCGGTTACAGTTTGGGCGTTTTGCATCATATTCCCGACACCGAAGCCGGACTGCGAGCTTGCGTCGCCAAATTAAAACCGGGCGCGCCGTTTTTGCTGTATCTTTATTACCGTTTCGACAACCGTCCCATTTGGTTCAGAACGATTTGGAAGGCAAGCGATATTGTTCGTCAAGTTATCAGTAAAATGCCCAATTCTCTGCGTTTCGGAGCGAGTCAGATATTGGCGGCGACGGTTTATTTTCCGCTGGCGAGAACGGCGAAAGTTATGGAGAAACGCGGTTTAAATGTTAAGAATTTTCCGCTTTCGCAATATCGAAACAACAGTTATTACACGATGCGAACCGACGCGCTCGACCGTTTCGGAACACGCCTGGAAAAGCGTTTTACCAAAAAGGAAATGCGTGAAATGATGGAAAATGTCGGCTTGGGAAATATAACTTTTAACGAAAACGAAACGGCACTTTGGACGGCAGTCGGTTACAAAAAATAATTTTATGAAAGGTGTTATATTAGCCGGCGGACTTGGGAGCAGACTCAAACCGCTGACAAAAGTTACGAACAAACATCTGCTTCCCGTTCACAATCAGCCGATGATTTATTATCCGCTGCAAACGCTGATTAACGCGGGCATCAACGATATAATGATTGTGACGGGCGGAAATTCAGCCGGCGATTTTCTCAAACTGTTGGGAAACGGCAGGGAATTCGGCTTAAAGCACATCAATTATACATATCAGGAAGGCGAAGGCGGCATTGCCGACGCGCTTTCGCTGGTCGAACATTTTGCCGACGACGAGCCGATTTGCGTTGTTCTGGGTGATAACATTATCGAAAATAACATTTGCCAAGCGGTCAAAGATTATGAAAAACAGGACAAAGGCGCGAAGATTTTGCTCAAAAAAGTTCACGACCCGCAACGCTTCGGCGTTCCCGAACTCGACGGTGAAAATGTTCTGCAAATAGAAGAAAAACCCGCGAATCCAAAATCCGATTATGCCGTCATCGGCATCTATTTTTATGATGAAACCGTTTTCGATATTATAAAAACTTTGAAGCCTTCGGGACGCGGAGAACTCGAAATTACGGATGTCAATAATCACTACATCAATCGCGGTGAAATGACCTGGAACGAACTCGACGGCTGGTGGACGGATGCGGGAACTTTCGAGAGTTTGCTGCACGCAACGAATTTAGTCGCCGAAACCGGTGCAAATAAAGTTTAACCGAAAAAATTCCTCAATGCTTGCCTGAGAGTTTTCCACAAGTGATTTAATTGTGTAAAATTTAGGTTATTAAAGTTATGAACGCTCAATATATTGTTAAAACATTAGGACATGCGACTCTGATGATAAAGGAAGACGGCATTCCGTTAATTGCGACCGACCCGTGGCTGATCGGTTCGGCATACTGGCGCAGTTGGTGGCTTGAAAAGTATCCGACCAAAGAAGAAATCGAAGACGTGCGGCAAGCTGAAAACATCTATATTACGCATAGTCATCCCGATCATTTTCATTATCCGTCGCTGCGTCACGTCGGGCAGAGAAAAATTCTGCACCCGCGTTTTCCGCGTTATGACGTGCCTGATTTTTTGGAGGAAAACGGTTTCGAGTCGGAAGTTCTGGAGCCTTGGAAATGGAAGCAAATCGGGAAAAACGTGCGGGTAATGAGTCTTTCCGTGCCGATTGACGATTCGGTTCTGATTATCGAAACGCCCAACGCTTTTGTTTTGAATTTTAACGATTCAAATCCGCGTCCCGGTTATCTCCGCTTAATCCGCGACAAGGTAATTACCAAAGGCAAAGCCGTCGTGATGATGAAGAGTTATTCTCCCGCTTCGATTGCGACCTCGATGTATCGGGAAGGCAAGGCTTCGCCGATGAAGGGGAAAAAAGATTACTCCGACACGGCTCGCACGATGGCTGAAACGATTGGAGCGACGCATTTTGTGCCGTTTGCTTCGCAAGTTTTTTTTAGCCGCAACGATTCGACCTGGGCGAACGACACAAAGGTAACTTACGAAGATTTGAAGGTATTCTGGGGCGACAGTCCGGTTCAATTGTGTCCGCCGTTTATCGAAATGGATTTAGACACATTGAAATATACTTCGAGTTATTCGGACGTGAACCGGAAACTCAACGCTGATAATTTGAAAAAAGTGATGCTGCGTGAAAAGGAAGAGGAAGAATTTATTCTGCCCGACGACTGCGGCTCAAGGCTCAAAAAATATCTGGACGAAGTGTTCTTTTTGAGAAAGTTGTTTCGTCGCGGAATCGGCTGGAAAGTAAATACAAGCCACAAAGAATTTTTCTACAACACGCGCACCGGCAAGATAGAGGATAAAATTCCTGAGAATTATGACTTGATAATCACGCTGCCGGACAAGGTTTTGTATGAATCGCTCGAAAATAATGTTCTGACGGATTTGGGAATCTCGATGTTTATCCGCGTTGACACAAAAATCAGCACAAAATTTACATACGGATTTTTTCTATTGATGGGGCTGCACGATTACGGGCATTTCAACAGTTTTAAGGATTGGCTTAGATTTGTTCGTTTTTACACGCCGCACGGTTTGCCGATTCTTTTCAAGGTGCGCGATTTGTTTTCAACATCGGTCGGCGAAGCGAAATTGCGATGATGCGCGAGCCGAATCAAAAAAAAATGTAAAAGGAGAAATGTGTTTCAAAAAGGAAAAATTCAAGATGTCGTCGTTTACCCGATAAAAAAGTTCGTTGATGAACGCGGCTGGCTGGCGGAGCTTTTTCGGCACGATGAACTCACGGAAGAATTTTATCCGGCGATGGCTTATATTTCCGTGACCGAGCCGCACACTCAGCGAGGTCCGCACGAACACGTCGACCAAGCCGATTTGTTTTGTTTTATCGGAACGGGAAATTTTAAGCTGCGTTTGTGGGACAATCGGGAAAACTCGCGCACCTTCAGAAACGTGATGACGCTGTTTGTCGGCGCGGACAACGCACAAGCCGTGATTATTCCGAAAGGCGTGGTTCACGCTTATAAAAACGTCAGCACGACCGAAAAAGGCATTGTCATAAATTGTCCGAACCGGCTTTTTATGGGCGCGGGCAAAAAGGAAGAAATTGACGAAATTCGCCACGAAGACGACCCGGAAACACTTTTCACAATGGACGACTAAAGCTCAATCGGGAAATACGAAACATCCGCTAAAACTTCACGCGATTGGGACGAAATGGGTAAACTCATCTGCATTATAGGTTCGGGTCCGACGGGTATTGCCGCTGCTCACGCTCTACTCGCACGCGGAGCGTCGGTTTGTCTGATTGACGGCGGGCTGCGGCTCGAAGAAAAACAAAGAGAAAATCTGGAGAGAGTTTCGCGTCTCGATTCTGCCGAATGGAGTCAGGAAGAAATTCTTTCAATCAAAGGAGAAATGAAAGCGACGGCTGCCGGTGTCTCCGAAAAGCTCGCTTACGGCTCTAATTATCCATACCGCGATACCGAACATATTTACACGCCGAACAAAGCAATCGGCGTGTCGCCGTCGCTGGCACGCGGCGGTTTCAGCAATGTTTGGGGCGGCGCGATGATGCCTTATTTACAGGAAGATACAAACGAGTGGGCGGTGAAGATAGATGATTTGGCAGAACATTACCGGGCGGTGATAAAACTTACCGGACTCGCCGGACAAGCCGACGCGCTCGGCGAACGCTTTCCGCTTTACGGCGAGCCGCACGATTTTTTGCCGAAAAGCAATCACATCGGACGCTTTCTCGCCGACCTCAAACAGAGCGAAAGCGAATTAAAAAAAACGGGCATTTGGTTCGGTCGCTCGCGTCTCGCCGTTGCCGCCGCCAACTCGCACAGTTTTCGTTGCGCCGCCTGCCGGCTGTGTATGTACGGCTGTCCTTACGGATTAATTTTCAACTCCGCCGATTTTTTGCCCGAATTGCAAAAAAACGAACGCTTTACTTATCGCACCGATATTATCGTCGAAAAATTCGGCGAAAGTGCTGCGGGCGTAGAAATTTACGCCCGCGAGCGTTTGAGCGGTAAACCCGTCGAATTTCACGCCGACCGCTTGCTTGTCGGCGCGGGCGTGTTGTCAACCGCGCGAATGGTGTTGGAAAGTATGGAAGCGTTTGAAGATGAAATAATTTTGAAAGACAGCCAGTATTTTCTGCTGCCGCTTCTGAGATTCAGCGCAACGCCGGAAGCCGAAAAAGAACCGCAGCATACCTTGTCGCAGGCTTTTTTAGAAATTTTCGATGAAAAAGTGAGCGATAAAAGTATTCATCTACAGATATACGGTTACAACGAGCTTTACCGGCAGGCAATCGAAAACAAAGTCCGTCCATTTCAAAAATTGACCGGCTCAGTAACCGACGCATTTTTGCGGCGTTTCATATTGATTCAGGGTTATCTGCATTCGGAGTATTCACACGCGATTAGCATCCGTCTAAAAAAACCGCTCGGTGCAAATTCTCAAGCAAAGCTTGAATTGGAAGTTCGGCACAATCCGCTGACGGACAAAACGCTGAAAAAATTAGTTCAAAAACTTGTGTCGGCGCGCTCGCTGCTGCGTGCCGTTCCGCTGACACCGCTGCTGCAAAAAGGAACGGTCGGACGCGGTTTTCACACGGGCGGCACTTTTCCGATGCGCGACCAGCCGCAAAAATTCGAAACCGACACCTTGGGTCGCTTGCCGGCTTGGGACAAAATTCACCTGATTGATGCCAGCGTTTTCCCGAGCGTTCCGGCAAGCACGATTACGCTGACGGCAATGGCGAACGCCCACCGGATTGCATCGCAGATTGATATTTAAGGTAGATTTATGAACCAGTCGAATTCATCAAAATTGCGAATCGCCGTTACCGGCTCAAACGGTTATCTCGGAAGCCGTCTGTGTGATTACTTCGCCGGTCAGAATTACACGGTTTATCAATTGACGAGCAGCGAAAACGCCAAGGAAAAACAAGTTCGCTTTACGCTTTTGGACGGTGTGGCAAAAAACTTTTTCAAGGATGAAAAAATAGATACGCTGGTTCACGTCGCTTATGATTTGAAACAAATAAAACGCTCGGATATTTGGCGCATCAATGTCGAAGGCTCGATAAAATTGTTTGAGCAAGCCGCGAGCGAAGGCGTTCAGCGCATTGTATTTATCTCGACGGCGAGCGCATATTTGGGTTGCCGGTCTTTATACGGGCTGGCAAAACTCGAAATCGAAGATGCTCTGCGTCGAATGAACATCGGCATTTCAATCAGACCGGGCTTGATTTACAGCACGCCTTTGAACAATTCGGGCGGCATCGTCGGCAATATGGTCGGAAAACTTCAAAAAACAAGCGTTATGCCGCTCATCGGCAGCGGCGAATACAAACTCACTCTGGCTCACGAACAAGACCTTATAAAATTGATTGATTATTATGCACAGCCGGAAGTCGAGTTACCACCCGAAGGTTATATTATCGCCGCCAATCCGCGTCAATACTCGTTCCGAAGTATCCTGGAAAACCTTGCCAAAGCCACGCGCACCGACGGAAAAATAACTCTTCTTCCCGTTCCGTGGCGCGGTGTTTGGCTGGGAATAAAAACGGCGGAAACCGTCGGACTGAAACTCGGTTTCAGAAGCGACAGCATTTTAGGTTTGATTCATCAGGACAAAGAGCCGAATTTTTCTATTCCGCTCCCCGAAGGCGTTTCTTTCAGAGATTTCTCTTCAATCAATGAGGACGCTTCCGTCAAGTCGAAGCGATAAATCCAAACTGACTTTCGTTATGAACTCGATTATAATTTTGACAATGTTAGCTTGGACTGATTATCAAAGCGTTTTCAAATTGGCAGCCGCATCGAATTTGCGAAATTGATAACAAAAAAACGCTCACGACTCTTTATTTTTTTATGAAAATTGTTCGCATCATTGCGCGGCTCAATGTCGGCGGACCCGCACGCCACGTTGTCTGGCTGACCCAAGCCTTGCAAAACGATGAGTTTCAATCAACTTTGCTGACCGGAACCGTTCCCGAGGGCGAGGAAGATATGAGTTATTTCGCCCGCGAAAATAATGTCGCGCCCGTTTTTATTCCCGAAATGAGCCGCGAACTTTCGCCGAAAGATGTCATTTCCTTGTGGAAAGTTTACCGGCAAATCAAGCGCGAAAAGCCTGAC
>Ga0136618_10000047_pt1 | contig 26837 bp, 27 predicted proteins | sample AntDrymUQ3302106_2_FD_104805 | JGI IMG/M metagenome (GOLD analysis project Ga0136618, IMG submission 104805) | Polar desert sand microbial communities from Dry Valleys, Antarctica - metaG UQ330 (21.06) | ecosystem: Environmental > Terrestrial > Soil > Desert | place: Antarctica: Dry Valley... | reverse complement strand
ACGGCAGGCGGCGGCACAGGAAATTTTCCGTGCGCCATTTTTACGAAACCGCTTCCGACGTGAATTTTCGAGCAGGCAAATTTTTCGATTCCCAGAATCTCAAAACCGACGCACACGCCGACGACATCAATAATCGCATCCATCGCGCCGACTTCGTGAAAATGCACTTTTTCAATTGCGATGCCGTGAACTTTAGCTTCGGCTTCGGCAAGGCGTGTAAAAATCTTGACAGCCCGAGTCTTTACATTTTCCGAAAGGCGCGATTCGCTAATAATTTTTTCGATTGTGTGCAAATGACGATGCGCGTGTTCGTGCGGAACTTTTACGTCGGCGTGAACAGCGGAAATTCCAGATTTATCAATTGTTTTGATTTCGATTTTAAAGTCAGAAACGTCAAGCAATTTTATTTCCCGAATCAATTCGCGCTCATCAACGCCGAGCGCAACGAGCGCGCCCAAAATCATATTTCCGCTCGCGCCCGCAAAACAATCAAAATATAAAGTTTTCATAAAGTTCGAGAGACGAAATTATAACTATTTTTTAGCCACAGATTTACACAGATGAACTCAGATAAGTCAAAACAGGATAAGTAGGATTTACAGGATTAAATCAATTCCTAATCAGTGTCTATCTGTGTAAATCTGTGGCTAAAAATGTTTATTCTTACTACTTAATACTCATTAAAGTCTAACGCGCAAGTTTAATCGTGCCAAGTTCATATTTTTCAAAAGCACGATTTTGCGCTCCAACTCGGCTAAAACGCTTTGTTTTGCTATACTCGCTTTTTTATTATTTCAAAAAGATTTCTGCTAAAGGTAAAAACTGTGAATTTATCCGAATTACAAGAAATTTTGCGCGGCAAAGTTATCGAAACGGCAAAAACCGAATTTAACGTCGAACTCGAGCAAGTTGCCGGAGAAGTTCCGCCGAAAACCGAACTCGGCGATTTGGCTTTCCCGATTGCTTTTGAACTGGCAAAAAAAATCAAACAGGCGACGGGCGAAAAGAAGAATCCGCGCGAGATTGCGGAAAAGCTGAAAGCCGCTTTGGAAGCCGAAGATTTTGTTGCCAAAGCCGAAGTTGCGGGTGCAGGTTATCTCAATGTTTTTTTTAATCGCGCAAAATTTCTCGCCGAAAGCACGAATGCCGAACCTTTGCCGCGTCTGAAAAATTCCGAAGATAAAAATGCGACGAAAGTCTGCGTCGAACATACATCGGTCAACCCGAACAAAGCCGCGCATATCGGTCACGTCAGAAATGCGGTTTTGGGCGACACTTTTATAAGAATTTTGCGAGCATCCGGCGAGCGCGTCGAAGTGCAGTATTATATTGACAACACGGGCGTTCAGGTTGCCGATGTCGTCATCGGATTTGTTTATCTCGAGAAAATGAATCTCGACGATATTAAACGACTCGATGAAAAATTAAAGATTGAAGGCAAATCTTTCGATTTTTATTGCTGGGATTTATACGCGAAAGTCGGTGTTGCGTATCAAGCCGACGAAGAACTGAAAAACAAACGCGCCGAAGTGTTGCATTTGATTGAAGAAGGAAACAATCCGATGGCGGAACTTGCCGATTATGTCGTTACGCGCAACGTTCAATGTATCGTAAATACAATGGAACGCTTCGACATTCGCTACGATTTGCTGCCGCGCGAATCGGAAATTCTGCATCTGCAATTCTGGCAAAAAGCGTTTGAAAAAATGCAGGAACTCAAAGTCATTCATTTTGAAACCGAAGGCAAAAACGCGGGCTGCTGGGTGATGCCGACCGATTCGCACAGCGGAAACGATGAACACGATGCCGATAAAATTCTCGTGCGCTCGAACGGAACGGTTACATACACGGGCAAAGATATTGCGTATCAAATGTGGAAACTCGGCGAGCTTGGACTCGATTTTAATTACAAACTTTTTTCGACTTATTACGACGGCAAGGAAGTTTGGACAACCGCGCCGGACGCGACGGACAATGTTGCCGCGCCGAAATTCGGCGGCGGCGAAACGATTTATAACGTGATTGATTCGCGCCAATCTTACACTCAGGACGTTGTAAAAAAAGGCGTTTCCTTGATTTCACCGGAAAAAGGCGAGCGGGCGAGCGTCCATCTTTCCTATGAAATGGTCGCGCTTTCACCGGGCGCGGCGGAAGAATTGGGTTTTGTAATTTCCGACGAAGACAAGCAAAAATCCTTTATCGAAATGAGCGGGCGCAAAGGTTTGGGCGTGAAAGCCGACGATTTGATAAATCGTCTTGAAGAAAATTCCCTGCGCGAAGTCGAAGCCAGGCACACCGATTTGAGCGTTGCCGAGAAACGATTGACGGCGCACACGATTGCCGTCGGCGCGTTGCGTTATTTCTTATTAAAATTCACTCGCAACACCGTGATTGTATTCGATTTTAAGGAAGCACTTTCGTTTGAAGGCGAAACAGGCTGCTTTTGCCAGTATTCCGCCGTGCGCGCGAATTCAATTTTTCGTAAATTGAAAGAAAACGATTTGGAAAATTCAGTTCGATTGATTACGGAAAAATCAGGCGAAGTTTCCGAAGTTTTCGATGCTGCCGACGGCGATGAGATTTGGTCTTTGCTCGCTTTGAGTTCACGTCTGGAAGAAACCGTTTCGCAAGCCGCAATGCAAAACGAACCGGCGATTTTGGCAAAATACACATTTAATCTGGCAAAGGGTTTCAATCTTTTTTATCACAATCACAAAATCTTAACGGAAGAAAACCCGACCAAACGCGCTGTTTTAATTGTGGTTGCCGACGTTGCCAGACGAACTTTAACGGCAGCATTAAACACATTGGGAATTAAAGTTCCCGAAAGAATGTGAGTTCGATTTTGGATTTTAGATTTTGGATTTTGGATTTTCCGATGCAATTTACCTGTTTGACTCTTTTGCGCGGTTTTGATTAACTTAGATTTTGTTATGCAAATCTCGAAAACAAATCTTTTTCAAATTCAAAGCTGGCGTTGCGGCTTTTCATCTTGGCGTGTGAGCGCTTTTGTTGTGGTGAGTTTGAGCAAAAAGAATTGTGTTTGATGTTTGGTTAGCAAAGCCGGACAAAACGTATCGCTTGAAGCCACCGACCGACGGTGGTTTTTTGTTTTTATGAAATCTTTTACGCCGCAAAATTTTCAGCAATTTCTAACGATGACCGACAAAGCCAATGTCGTGCCGGTAGTTCACACATTGCCGGCGGATTTGCTGACACCGCTTGCCGCATACTTAAAAATCTCAAATTCTTCGACTCATTCGTTTTTACTCGAATCGGTCGAAGGCGGTGAAAATTTGGCGCGTTATTCTTTTCTCGGCGCAAATCCATATATGATTGCCGACGGCGATTTTCAGAAAACTACGGTTAGCAAAAATGGCGCGAGTGAGATTTCAAACGTTCCTTTTTTTCAATTTTTGAGAAGACACTTCGATAAAAACGATTTGTATTTCGACATCAACAATCCTGTTTTCACGGGCGGCGCAATCGGATATTTCGGTTTTTCCGCCGTCGAATGGTTTGAACCGACGCTTCGACAAACGCGCCAAACCAAAAATAATCTTTTGCCTGATTCGTTGTTTATGTTTTACCGGACAATCGTCGCTTTTGACCACGCCCGCCAACTTATAAAAATAATTACGCTGGTTTTTACCGATGAATCCGAGGGCGACGCGGAAAAGCTGGAAAATCTTTATAAAAATGCGATTTCTCAAAATGAAACATTGATTGAGAAACTCGATAGCGAGAACTTTTCGTATGATTTCAAAGCTAAAAATAACAAGGTTTCAGATTCTAAAGTTCATTCAAATTGGGAAAAGGAAGATTTCAAAAACGCCGTCAATGAAATAAAAAAATTGATTGTTGCCGGTGAATGTTATCAGATAGTTTTGTCGCAATGTTTTTCGCGTCAGACATTTGCTTCGCCCGTTTCGATTTACCGCGCTCTGCGCTCGCTGAATCCTTCGCCGTATATGTTTCTTCTGCAAATAGAAGAGAATGCCGTCATCGGCGCGTCGCCTGAAATGCTGGTGCGAAGCCGGGCGAGAAAGCTCGAATATCATCCGATTGCCGGAACACGCGGGCGTGGAAAAACCGCCGAAGAAGACAATGCCCTTGCCGAAGAAATGAAAATTGACGAAAAGGAATTGGCGGAACATCTGATGCTGGTTGATTTAGGCAGAAACGATTTGGGTAGAGTCGCCAAGTTTGGAAGCGTGAAAGTAGAAAAGTTGATGGCGGTTGAAAAGTATTCTCACGTTCAGCATCTCGTTAGTCGTCTGACGGCTGAACTTCGTGAAGAGTTCGACTGCTTCGATGCGCTGGCTTCGTGCTTTCCGGCAGGAACGGTAACCGGTGCGCCAAAAGTCCGCGCTGTTGAGATTATTCAGAAGATCGAACCGACTCCGCGCGGTATTTATTCGGGCGCAATCGGTTATATTGACTACGCGGGAAATCTCGATACCTGTATTGCAATTCGCACCCTGATTTTGGAAAATGGAACGGCAAAAATCCAAGCCGGCGCGGGAATCGTCGCCGATTCCGTGCCGGAAAGTGAGTATCAGGAAACGATTAATAAAGCCAGAGCTTTACTCAAAACCATTGAGATTGCTGAAAGCGATTTGCTTTAATTAAGAATTAAGAATTAAGAATTAAAAATCTTTGCTGCAATTCTTAATTCTTAATTCTTAATTCTTAATTGAAATGTTGTTTGCAAAATCTTCGTTTGAAATCTAAATTGGAAGTTTAACTTTAGGACAGAAAAATTTATGTTAATTGTAATGAAACCGGACGCGAGCCAGAGCGAGATTGAGCGCGTTCTTGAAATGATTGAAAAACTCGGTTACAAACCGCACGCAATGCCAGGCGCGGGGCGCACGGCGATTGGCATTACGGGCAATCAAGGCTCGGTTGACCCGGCGCATTTTGAAAATCTGGCGGGTGTAGCGGACGCGATTCGCGTGACCAAACCTTATAAACTTATCTCGAAAGATTTGCGCCCCGAAAAATCGGTCATCAAAGTCGGCACGGCGGAAATCGGCGGCGATGAATTAGCAATAATTGCCGGACCTTGCGCGCTTGAAAATCCGAAACAAGTTTTCTCGGTTGCCGAAGCCGTGGCAAAAAGCGGTGCGAAATTCTTTCGCGGCGGCGCATTCAAACCGCGCACTTCGCCCTATGCTTTTCAAGGAATGGGCGAAGACGGTTTGAAAATTTTAGCGGAAGTGCGCGAGCAATTCGATTTAAATATCGTTACCGAAGCGATGGACGAACACGGCGTTGATTTGGTCGAAAAATACGGCGACTGTATTCAAATCGGCGCACGCAATATGCAGAATTTTTCGCTGCTCCGTTATGTCGGAAAAACGCGCAAACCCGTTTTGCTCAAGCGCGGTTTGTCGGCAACACTCGATGAATTATTGCTGGCGGCTGAATACATTATGGCAGAGGGAAATTATGACGTGATTTTATGTGAACGCGGCATCAGAACTTTTGCCGCTCATGCCCGCAACACTCTGGATTTATCAATCGTCCCGGCGATTCATAATGTTTCTCATTTGCCTGTCATTGTTGACCCATCGCACGGAACAGGTAGAAATTATATGGTCAATCCGATGGCGCGGGCAGGTGTAGCAGTCGGCGCAGACGGTTTGATTATCGAAGTTCACCCGTCACCCGAAGAAGCTCTCTGCGACGGAGCGCAAGCCCTAACGCCGATGCAATATCTGGAACTTGTCCGTGAAGTGCAGGCAATTCACCAGGCTTTGTCGCCGGTCGCCGTATAAATTTTAGCCGCTCAAAACAAAAAAAGTCCGCGCCTGTTTTCCCGAAACAAACGCGGACTTTTTTATAAAACCGTTTCGCCTTTTGCCTATTTTGCCAAACGGAGTTTTAAAAAGCTGTAAAATTGGATATAGCAACTGAGCATCGCCGTAATGATTAACAAAGTCATCGGCAGGAATTTGAATGTTTCCGGTAAGACTACGCCCAACGATTGCTTGAACATCATACCGAGCAACATTGCAAAACCCGCTATCAAACTTCTGCCAAAAAGCCAGCCGGAAAAGTTAGGTTTTTCGTTCGCTGCCAGAAAATAAGGCAGAACCATAACTATCAAAAGCGTCAAGCAAAGAAAAATATTATCCAAATTCAGGCTGGAAAATGTCCGCCCAAACTCGAGTGCCAAAAAGAAAAGCACAAAGGTTGTATCTGCGGCAAAACTTTTCTCACCCGTGATTTGGTTTTGAACTTTATCGAAGCTCGATGCTGTTCTCATATATTTAATCCAATCAAAAACTATTTTTTATTCGGACTGCTAAACTGCGTATAAGCCACACGGAAAAGCTCCGACAAGGCTTTGGCAGTTTCGGGCGTTAAGTTTTTATCGGCACGAAGGTGCGCTTCGACGATTTCCGGCGTTGCTTCGTGCGGATAATAAACAATCGCTTCGACTACCTCGTTATCGTTTTGATGTTTGTTCATAACGCGGTCAATCGGCATATCAAGCCAGCTGGTCAGCCGCGCGATATTGTCGGCATCGGGTTTTCCCGTTCCGTTTTCGATACGCGAGAGCGTCGAAGCCGAAACATCGGTCGCGTCCGCTACACCGCGCAAACTCATTCCTAATTCTTCACGGCGGCGTTTAATAGCGCGTCCAAGTTCCTGTGTATTTATGAGACTTTCATTTCTAAATGCCATAATTTTCCTCCTTTCTCCAAATTCTTCTTGCAAATAAACTTTGCAACCGTCCTTTACGAAAATAAACTTAGCACAAAAGAATTTTAGATGCAACACTGCGTTTCACGCTTGCAACATAAAAATTGTTGTGATACACTGTTTCATAGATGAAACGAGTGGGTTTTATTTGATAGGCAAGCGGTTGAGATATAACAACCTACAAGTAAATAAGAGGAAATAAAATGACAGCATTAGCAGTAGAAAAAAATTTAACGGATAAAAAAGAAAAACGAGCCAAATCAATTGCGGCGATGGGATTGGTCAATCGTGAAGCGGATAAATTCCTCGTCTCCACGCCTTCCCTGCGCGGCAAACAAACTTCTTATGAAGTATGGCGCGATGAAGCGGGGAAAATTCGTTGTAATTGTTTGGAATTTGAAGAATCTGCTGCGGTCGATTCGGCATTTCGCTGCGAGCATATTTTAGCGGTGAAATACGCTTTGGTTGCAAAGAATACCGAACCTGCCACGAAGCAGCCCGCCAAGGCTGAAACTTCGGTTGAGGTTAAGCCGACGCAGGTCGCTGCAAAAGATAAAAACGTAACTGAGTCGCGTATTGATTTGGGAATACGGAATGCGGAAGGCGGATTAGAAAACGAATCCAAAATCCAAAATCCAAAACCCAAAATCGAAATGTCCAAGCGCGGCGAACAGAAGTCTGATGAGGTTCAAGAAAATGTTTCGGTCGAAGGACAAATCGAAACGCAAAAAGTTGTTGAGCCGAGTCATCTTAAAAGCACACAAGGAGACAAAAAAATGACACAAGCAAACTCGAACGAAATGCCGATTGCAGCCGCTGAAGCAACGGAAGGAACGGCAAATAATGTTTTGAATTTTTCAACGACACTGCGCGAGCTTCGCAAAAATGTCGACCCGGAACTCGTCAAACAGCGCGAAGGCTGGCGCGATAGAAACGGCAATACGCACTACGTTGATTATGTCGAATGGCACACGGTTGCCGACATCTTAGACGAAAACGCACCGAATTGGATGCACGCCGTCAAAGATATTCGACAAATCGGCGATATTTTTACCGTCACAGTTGCGATTACGATTGACGGAATTACCCGCGAAGGTATTGGAACGGGAACGGCTGATTCGGAAATGGGAATCAAAAAAGCCGAACACGACGCGCTCAAACGCGCTGCCGTGAAATTCGGTATCGCCCGCGACCTTTACAAAAAGGAATCCGACACAATCGAACGCGAAGGCGCAGTTCCGCCGCCTGCGGGCGACGGTTTTCCGGCAAATCCGATTGCCAAAAGCCTTTCGGATTTGGTAACGGCAAAACAGCTCGGAATGATTCGCGCCATTTCACGCGAAATCAATGTTGATGCGGATGAAGAATGTCAAAACGCGATGCAGTGCAAAACGGACGAGCTTTCAAAACGCGCTGCATCCGGTTTTATACAGCATTTGCAGGATTTGCAGAAACAGAATGTCGAAGTGCAAATGCCGATGCGCCGAGCCGGATAAAGAACAAGTAGGCAGCAGCAGCAGTCAGCACTCAGCAAGATAATTGACTTAATTGCTGCTTTCTGCCAACTGCTGCTGCCTACTTCAAAAATTGAGTTGTGAAAACCGTCCGCTTACTCCAAAGCTAACTAAATCTCACTCACAACTCAATACTTCACTTTTCTTCCACAAAATTTTCAAGCAGGGAAAAATTAAAATTTAAGAAGAGTGAAAATTTATGTCAGAACAATCAGCAGCGGCAGAACAAATGGAGATGCCGAAACACGGAACATTTTGTTGGAACGAACTGGCGAGCAAAAATCTCGAGGCTTGCAAACAATTTTACGCCGAACTTTTCGGCTGGCAATTTAAAGAAAGTGACGCGGCGAAAATGGTTTATAACGAAATAAGCATTGACGGCGGCAAAAATTTTGGCGGAATGTTTCAGATGGGCAAAGAATTTGGCGATATGCCGTCACATTGGATGAGTTATATTACGGTTGACGATGTTGACGCGGCGGCTGAAAAAGTTACCGCGCTTGGCGGAAATGTTTGTGTTCCTCCGACCGATAGTCCAAACACGGGACGTTTCTGCGTTATCAACGACCCAAGCGGCGCGACCTTTTCGTTGCTTACGTTAAAATATTAGTTTTGGCTGAAAGATAAAAAATGCGAGCCTCGAATCGAGACATTAATTCGAGGCTCGCATTTTTTATTCGCCGGAAATCGTTCTGCAAAATGGTGTTGATAAATATCAAATATTAAGATTCTTTGCAATAATAGTTGGCATCTTAGTATTGAAAATTATGCAGACAAAAAATCAGTATCGTTTTATAACCGGCGTTCTTCTTTTGGTTTTTTCCGTTTTATCCACATCGGCGCAAACCTCCAAACCCAATTCCAACCGCATCAGAACTTACGATGTTCAGCATTACGTTCTCCGCGTTAATTTTGACCGCGCAAACAGAATCGTCTTCGGCGATACAACTGTTCGGTTAAAGCCTTTGAAGGAAAATTTCCAAACATTGGAACTCGATGCCGCAAATATGCGGTTTGAATCGGTCAAACTCGATTCCGGCAATTCGAATTTAACTTATAAAACGCTCGGCGAAAAAATTATCATCACGCTCGATAAAACATATTCTCCGGCAGATACGGTTTCCGTTCGTTTGAAATATTCGACAAAACCAAAAAAAGGCGTGTATTTTGTTGACGCGCTCAAGGAAGACGACGAAATTGTGCGAGCCGCTCAAATTTGGACGCAGGGCGAAGCCGAAGAAGCGCATCACTGGTTTCCGTCATACGATTTTCCCGACGACAAAGCAACGAGCGAGCAATTTATTACGGTGGAAAAAGAGGAGACGGCGATTGGCAACGGCGAATTGCTGGAAACTAAGGGAAATGCCGACGGCACGAAGACCTTTCATTATAAAATGCCGCTTGTTCATTCAACATATTTGACATCTTTTATCGTCGGCACATATTCAAAAATCAGTGATTCTTATAAAAATACTCCGCTCGGCTTTTATGTCTATCCCGACAAAACGGCGATTGCGCCGCTCGCTTTCGGAAGAACGAAACAAATGTTCGGCGTTTTTGAAGAATTGACCGGCGTTGCTTTTCCATACAATAAATATGACCAGACGATTGTCGCAAATTTTCAATTCGGCGGAATGGAAAACATCACCGCCACGACGATGGCAGACACGGAGATTTTTTTCGCAGAAACGGGATTTGGAAAAGAAGCTGTCACGGATCTGGTTTCACACGAACTCGCGCATTCATGGTTCGGCAATCTCGTAACGTGCAAAAATTGGTCTGAGCTTTGGCTGAACGAAGGTTTTGCGACATATATGGAAGCCGCTTACCGCGAAAAGGTTTTCAATCGTGAAGATTATCTACGGAAAATCCGCCAAAATGCCGCGCAATTTTTCACGGCTGATGCTGTCAGCAAGAAACGTCCCGCGCTTTTTAATCCGAACGCCGAACCCGATACATTGTTCAATGAGCCGGCATTTATCTATCAAAAAGGCGGCGCGGTGATTCATACTTTGCGCGAAACTGTCGGCGCAAAAAACTTCTGGAAAGCCGTCAACATCTATCTCAATCGTCACAAATTCGGCAATGTCGAAACAAACGATTTAAAAAATGCGATGGAAGAGGCATCGGGAACGAACTTGAATTGGTTTTTCAAGCAATGGGTTTATGGCGCGGGGTTTCCGAAACTCGAGGTCAAACAAAATTATAATCCGCGCACAAAAATTCTTAATCTGAGTATCTCGCAAGTCCAGAAAGCGGATAAAACAACCGCTTCGGCTTTTATTTTACCGATGGAAGTTGAGATAACAACTGCGACAGGCACAAAGACTGAAAAAATTGAAGTCAAAAAAAGAGTTGAAAATTTTTCGATAAAGCTGGACGGGAAACCGACGGAAACGATTCTCGACAAGAATGAGCAAATCCCGCTCAAACTCGTGAAATACGAGCGACTGACAGCGAAGTAGAAATCGAATCCAAACTCATTTAAAAACAAAAGTTCCGCACCCGTAGCGCGGAACTTTTGCTCTTTGAGAAGACTGGATGTCTCGTTTGATTCGTTGAAAAAAATCAAAGGCACGAAGCACACACAAAATCGTACCGAAACGGCAAAAATTTCTCAGTGACTTCTTCACCCACCTACGAGGTTAGCTGTCGGGCTAGGAACGAAGAAGTGTCCCCGCGTTTTCTTTGGCTAAACGCTTCGCCCCGTGTTTTATAAATTGCTTTATAAAACTTTGGTTCCCCCGCGCTGTTTCTTTAGCAAACAACTTCGGCGATAAGTTTTCAACAATCACTAATGTAGCATCTGAAATTTGATTTCGCAAGACTCGATTTTAATTTTTATTTTTGGGAAAACGGTTGATAAAGCAAAAAATAGACGATTACGCCGGTTGCCGAAACGTATAACCAGATTGGATAAGCGTATTTCACCAGATTTTTGTGACGTGCGAATTGTTTTGTAACGGCATAGAACATTGCCCGCAAAACGAGCGGCAAAACCACTAAGGAAAGTCCGATGTGAGTAATTAAAAAGAAGAAATAGACGTATCTAACCAGTCCTTCGCCACTAAATTTATTTGCCGGATTTGAAATATGATAAGTAACGTAGCAAATCAAAAACAAACCGCCCAAAGCGAAAGCAGATGACATCGCAATCCGGTGAAGTTCGATTCTCTTTTGCTTTATGAAAATCAAACCGGCGATCAAAACTAATGTCGTCAAAAAATTAATCGTGCCGATAAAGTGCGGCAGAATTTTTGTCCATTCGCCCAAACTCAGTTTGTTCGGGAAACCGAGTATTAAGGCAACGGCAAGCGGAACGAGGATTGAAATCGTGTTTATCAGTAGTTTCGATTTTGCTTCTTGTTGAATTGTCGCCGTCGCCATAATTTATTTCCAGAAACCGAGCAGCAAAAACAAAACTATCCAAATTCCGTCCATAAAATGCCAATACCATCCGACGGTATTGGAAACTTGTCGGCGTTTCGTCAATTCATCTTCTGAAGAAGTTTCCTGCCACGTCCGCAGAACAAGATAGCCGAGCGCAATGATTCCGCCGACGATGTGAAGCGCGTGAACAGCCGTTAAAATATAGAAAAATCCTGCATAAGGATTGCTTTGAATATAAAAGCCTTCACGAACGAGTTCGAGCCAAGACAATACTTGTGAAGCGATAAACATTCCGCCGAAAACGGTTGTCGCCAGCAGCCAATGTTTTGCCTTTCGTTGTTTACCGGAATTTAGAGCCTTTTGCGCGATTGTATAAGTTATGCTGCTCGCCAAAATCAAATTTGTGCTAATCCAAACCTGGCGCGGCAAGTCAAACGGCTTCCATTCCATCACGCCGTTGGTCGAAATAACGATATACGCGCCGATTAGACCGCCGAAGGTCATCATCACGATGGCTAGCAAACACCACATCGCAATGCGGAGTTTATTTGAAGAATAAGTTTCCGCTTCTTCAAAAAAGTCATTATTGCGGCTGTTATTATCGCCGCCATCATTGCCGCCGCCGCCGCCGCCGCCATTTCTATTGCCGCCGCTTGAGCCGAGTCCGCCGCTCAAACCCGAATGAAGTTTGCGCTTTTTCTCTTTTTCTTCGATTGTTTCAACAGTTCCGACTTTCATACAATCCAAATTCAAATTTTATCGAAGACCATTAACAAAAAAATTAAAGGTAAATAAATTACCGAAACGAGCAGAAGTTTTCTGGCTTTTTCAATTGATTTGGCGCGTGCCGCCTGAACGCTCGTCCACAAAAACCACGCGCCGAGAACACTTGCGCCAATCAAATAAATCAACCCGGCAAACCCGATAAAAAAGGGCGCAAGGCTGACCGGCAATAATAAAATCGTAAAAATCACAATCTGCTGAGCGGTGATTTTTCCTTCGGGTTCGACAACCGGCAGCATCAAAATTCCGGCTTTCGCGTATTGTTCTCGATACATCCACGCAATCGCCAAAAAATGCGGAAACTGCCAAAGGAAAAGCATCGCAAACAAAACCCACGCGCCCAGAGTTATTTCGTTTGCCGCCGCCGTCCAGCCCATCAAAGGCGGCAGTGCGCCGGGCAAAGCACCGACGGCGGTTGAAGCGGATGTTCTTGTTTTCAAAGGCGTGTAAAGTAAAACGTAACCGACAATAACGATTAAACCGAGAACGGCAGTCAGAGAATTGACCAAGAACGCCAGATAAATCTCCGCCACAACGCACAGGGAAATTCCAAAAACGAGTGCTTCGATTGATGAAAGTTTTTGTGTCGGCAAAGGTCTTTTCGCCGTCCGCTCCATCAGCGCGTCGGTGTCTTTTTCCCAAACCTGATTGAGGGTTGCCACGCCGAAGGCAAGGAGCAAAATGCCAACCATCGAATTGACGAAAAGCAGCGCATCGAAACCTCTGTTCGCGCCGAGATAAAAACCCGCCGCCGAAGTCAAAACGAGCATAAAGGCAATGCGCGGTTTGGTAAGTTCAAAATACGCCGCCATTTTTTCGAGCAAGCCGATTGCTTTGGTTTCCTGAATGTCTGCCGTAACTACTTCCATCGGGTTTTATGTGAACCTTATCTCTTTAAAGAATAACTTGCCTCCGGTAAATCTCCAAATCTTGAACCGCGTAGCAGAACTTCTTTTTTTCACAAGATAAACTAATTTTCTGCAAGATGACAAACCAATTGCCCTAAGTTATGATTTTGTATAATAAGTAATAAAAAAAATGTCTGTCGCTGAAGAAACATTACAAACCAAAGCCCGGGAAATATCAAAACCGAAATCCGCACCGATTCTCAATCGTATTTTGGATTTTTTGAGTTCCGTGCGTTTTGGCGTTGTTTTGCTTTGCATTCTCGTCCTGTTTTCACTCGTCGGAATGTTGATTATTCAGCAAAACGTCAACGGCTTCGATGCTTATTACGCATCGCTGACACCTGCCGAAAAACTCGTCTACGGTTTTTTGGGAATTTTTGACATTTATCACGGTTGGTATTTCAACCTTTTGCTGCTCGTTCTTTCGCTCAATATCGTGCTGGCTTCGATTGACCGATTTCCGTCGGCTTGGTCTTTTATTTCGCGTCCGAAACTCGACGCTTCGCGCAAATGGCTTTCAGGTCAAAAGCAAAACGCGCTCCTCGAAATGCGCGGCGAAAACGAAAATGCGATTGCCGAGAGAATCAGCCGGACATTTAAGGAGCAAGGTTTCAGTCCGACAATCAGCGAAAAGAAAGGAAAACTTTTCGTCTATGGCGAGAGCGGAAAATGGAATCGTCTGGGCGCGTATATTGTCCACGTTTTTCTGCTCACTTTATTTCTCGGTCATTTCACCGCGCTGCAAACCGGATTTGACGCCGATGTGCGAATGATGCCCGGGCAAGTGACAAATGAAATTCAGTTAATCGAATTTAATCTCGACAAACAGGAACGCTTTGCCGTCGGTTTGCCGTTCACTATAACCTGCACCGACATCGAACAAACCCTGGTTGACCCGAAAGGCTCGATTGAAATCAGCAACACAATGGATTGGCACACGCGAATCAAGATTGAAGACCCGCAATATGGCGAAACCGTCGCCGATGTGAGTTTGAACAGACCTTTTGAATATCGCGGCTACCGCTTTTTCCAGGCAAGCGCAATCACGGTTGGAAGCGCGAGAAATATGACTTTAGAATTGACACCGCAAAACGGCGGACAGCCTTTTAGTGTCAATTTAGCCAGAAACGGTTCGGTAAATTTACCCGACGGAACAAAAGCCGACTACGAAGCATTTTTTCCCGATTTTGCTTTGAATCAGGGAAAACCCGACACGCGCTCGGCTGAATATAATAATCCGGCAGCGGTTTTGAATGTTACCACTCCCGGCGGCGAAAAATTAAGAGTTTTTGCTTTTGCCAATAAAATCGGCGACAACATTCCTATCGGCGCGCCCGTCGCCGGTTACAAATGGCGGATTGCAAGTTTTGAAAAATCGCCGCTCGCGCACGTTTTGTCGATTAAATATGACCCGTTTAATGCCGCGTTCATCGCCTGGTATATCGGCGGTTTCGGTTTAATCGGCGCATTGTGTTTTGTATTTTTCATCTCGCACAGAAGAATCTGGGCGATGGTTGACGGACAAAACGGAAACAATTTTGAAGTCGTTCTCGGCGGAAACACAAACCGAAACGAGTTGGGTTTGGAAGATAAATTTAAAAAAATCGTCGGGCAATTAGGAGAAAAATCCGATGCCGACCGTGCTTAGAAAAAACGGCTTTGATTTTAAAATTAATACTGAAGACCACGAACCGATGCACGTTCACGTTTGGTATCAAGGGCGACAAGTTTTGATAAATTTTGAGGCGGAAGTTTCGATACGGAGAAATTACGGGCTAAATCGTAACGAACTCCGACAAGCATTGATTATTGTCGAAGAACATCAATCGTTTTTGCAGACGAAATGGAGAGAAATTTATGGACAGTGATTTTGACAAAATCGGAATGAGCGAAGAGGAATTTGAACGGCAATACGTCGAAGCAACCAAGCGCGGCGCGGAAGAAATGGCTTGTGCGCCGAAAGCTGTTTCTGCAAAGTTTGATACTAAAACCAAACGATTGATTATTGAATTGAAAAACGGCGTTACTCTCGCAATTCCTACCGATTTAGTTCAAGGTTTGCGCGGCGCGCCAGCCGACCAAATCGGCGAAGTCGAACTTTGGATGGAAGGAGCATATCTTCATTGGGAAAAATTAGATGTGGATTTTCAAGTTTCATCTTTAATGCGTGGAGTTTTTGGAACTCGACAATGGATGGCGAAACTAGACTTAACATATATTCAAGCGGAAGATGCTCCGCAAAAGAAAGTAGCGTAAAAGTATGGAAGAAGTTAGAAAAATTCAAAGCGAAATTTTAATTGGAAAAGCAAAATCTGAAAACAAAACTCCGGCGGCTTGGAAAGGGTATTTGCCAGCAATTTTGGCAATCGTCGGCGGGTTTGTGATGCTCGGTTTGCGCCTGCAAATCGGCGCGAACTTTATCTCCGACGGCGCGTTGATGATGATTGCGCTCGCCTGTTATATTCTCGCCGCGCTGTTTCAACTGACAAATCTTTACGCGCCTTCGGAAATGGCGCAGAAGATCGGTTTGTGGACGGGAACGCTCGGCGTTTTCTTTAATCTTTCAAGCTGGCTGGTGCGTTGGGTCGGCGCGTATGACCGCGAATTGTTTAAACTGCAAGAAAGCGGAAACACGGCAACGCCCTGGATGTTTCGTTATATTCCGTTCGCCAACTTATATGATTTGAGCATCGCATTTGCGTTTGGCGCGGGCATCGCAACCTTGCTGCTCGCCAACCGCAAACACTTTCAATTTCTAAGCGCATTTACGCTGCCGCTCGCCGCAATAATTCTGACTTTGGCGAGATTTATCGGCGGAGAGTTTATAGATTTGCCGCCGGTTCTCGATTCTTATTGGCGACCGATTCACGTCGGCGTGGCTTCTCTGAGTTACGGCGTGGCTCTGGTTTGTTTTGCAGTCGCGGTTATTTATTTGCTAAAAGATAAAGTAAAGGTCGAGGCAATGGCGATTTTTGCGAGTATTTTCGCGCTCGGTGTTATCGCCTCGGTCAGCAAATTTTCCGTCTTTACCGAATTCGTCTATCGCGCCGGACTTTTCGTGCCGAGTACTTCCGGGGCAAAACCTTTTTCCGCGCCGTTTCGCCTTGACGTTCCATATGTCGGCGAGGTCTTGGCTTTATCGGGAATTTTACTCGTCGGCGTGATAATTTCATTCATTCTTTATCTTTATCAAAACAACGGAGCGGCGAAAAAAGCCGGACATATTTTGCTAAAACTCGCATTCGTATCGCAGATTTTGGCAGTCGCATTTTTGGTTTCGGGTATAAAATCCACGACCGATGTTTATCCGAAACTGCAAACTCAAATCTCTCAAAACCCGAATCAATATCTGTCCGCCGGACGAGAAATCGCTTCCAAACAAGGACTCACCGCGCAGGAATTCGCCACGCTCACGCCAATGCAGTTTGAGCAGGCGGGCAAACAGTATCTGCAAACCAACGGCGAGAAATTGTTCTTGAACGTGAACACCAATCCGGTCGAACTCGCCGGTTTGATTACGGCGCTGACCGGAATGTTTTTCGTGATTTTATTCGCTTTCAGAACCGACAAACTGCGCGAAAGATTGCCGAAATTGGAATTGCTCGACGGCTTGATGTATAAAACGGCATCGCTGGCGTTTGCGGGTTTGGCGATGTTGCTTATCACAGGCGCGATTTGGGCAAACGAATCCTGGGGCAGACCCTGGGGGTTTGACTCAAAGGAAACGGGGGCGTTGATTGCCTGGCTGACTTACGCCGGATTTCTGCACACCAGAATTTCGCGCGGCTGGACGGGAAGAAGCTCCGCGTATTTCGCCATCGTCGCATTTTTGTTCGTGATTTTCACATATTTGGGCGTGAGCTATTTGCTTCCCGGACTCCATAGCTACGCATAATTTTAGTGAATTGTGAATCGTAAATAGCAGGACACTGGATTTACGATTCACGATTTACAATTTACGATTTACAATGCAAAAGAACATTTTATACGGCATCGGCGGTTTGATTGCCGGTTTAATCATTGGATTTCTCGCGGCTAACAGCATCAACCGCAGTGCGATTTCCCAATCGGATGTTGCTCAAACGCAGACGACCGCGCCTTTTGCAAACCGGCAAGTTCAAAGCTCAGACATCAAAGAACAACCACCACAAGGCAAACCTTTGCCGGAAGTTTCCGAAAAAATTGATAAAGCTAAGAACGAGCCGAAGAATTTTGACGCGCAAATGGAAGCCGGAAATTTGTATCTAAAAATCCAAGCCTTCGATCAAGCACAGGAATTTTACGACCGCGCCGAACAGCTAAAGCCGTCCGATTATGAAAAAATCGTGCAGCTTGGAAACGGATTTTTTGACATTGGAAAATTTGAAAAAGCTGAAAAATGGTATGAGCAGGCACTCGCCAAAAAACCGGACGATGTAAATGTGCGAACCGATTTGGGAATAACTTTTATCGAACGGGCGAATCCCGATTTAGACCGCGCCGTCAAAGAATTTCAAACTTCCCTCGTAACGAATCCAAGACACGAACCGACGCTTTACAATCTCGGCATTGCTTATTTAAAGAAGGAAAAGTTTGAAGAAACACAGGAGATTTTAAGGCAACTCGAAGAAATCAATCCGCAAGGAAAATTGGCAGTAAAGTTAAAACAAATAATCGCCATTAAGTAAGGAGTGAGATAAAAGATAAAAACAAATAAGTAGTCGGACAGAATAGTTTTATATTTAGCCACAGATTTACACAGATGAACACGAGATAAGAAATGATGATGACCAATCAGTGTTTGTTTTTATCTCTTTAAAATATCTGAGTTAATCTGTGTAAATCTGTGGCTAGGAATTCTTACAAAATAATTCTGTCCAACTACTTACCATCTTCAATTCTCATTTCTCATTTCTCATTTCTCTCGCTGCGCTCAAAACGCTCAAAATCTCATCGCCGTATTTTTCAGCGCGTTTTTCGCCAAAGCCTTTAATTTGCAAAAGATCTTCTTTGGTTTTAACTTGCAAAATCGCAATCTGCATCAGCGAATCATTGTGGGCAATCATATACGGCGCGAGTCCGGTTTGGCTGGCTTGTTCATTGCGCCAATTTCTCAATGCCGAATAATTTTTTTCCTGTTCGGGAGTTAGAATAGTCGGTTCAACCGGAACGCTTTCCACTTTTGACGGTTTTTCGACGAGAGTTTTGACCGAGTGAAAATTTTCCGCTGCACGGCTTGCATCGGGAAAATGTTTTTCTTTTATAAGATTTTGAGTTGCTGTTTTGCCCTCTTCATAAAAAACAACGACAGACCAAAATTCATTATTGACGACCGAAGCGAAAACCTGTGACAACGCGACTGTCTCGAGAAATTTGTTGAAATTTATTTCTTCAAAGCTTCCGGTTTCATCCTGCAAATTGATTTTGAAAGTTTTGCATTTCATCGTCCGAAATCAAACTTCTTTATATTCCGAATCAACGTCTTCGCTCGACAGTGCAACGCGATAGTTCTTTGATTGCTTTTGTTTGGTAATTAACAAATCATCTTTCGTCTTTAACAAATCGGAACGGTTATAAACCGAAATTTCAAAATTGTAGCCGTGAGTGATGGCATCTTTCGGACACGCTTCGACGCAAAAGCCGCAGAAAATACAGCGACCGTAATCAATGTTGTAAACTCGCGCAAAGCGTTCGTCGCGCCCGATGCGGTCTTCGTAAGGTCGCGGGTCGGTTTCGGCTTCGATATAAATGCAGTCGGATGGACACGCCGCCGCGCACAAATAACACGCCACGCATTTTTCCTTACCCATTTCGTCAACGTGAAGAAGATGCTGCCCGCGATAACGCGGCTGAACGGTAATCGGAACGTCAGGATACTGCACCGTCCAGCTTTGTTTCGGAAGCTGCGAAATCGTCGTTTTCATTCCTAACAAAACCGCTTTGGTTGATTGAAGCACATCGCTGATTAATGACATTTTTCCCCTTAAAAACAAAAATTATTTTATTGATTATAACTTTAAAAACTCGCTTTTATGCAAACAAACCGGACAGTCAATTCGGTTCTTAGCTTTCGTTAATTGAATATGCCGCCAATGACACCAAAAACTAAATACAGCACCGTTAGAAGCACACCGATTCCGCCCAAAATCATTCCGGCTAAAGCCATTCCGCGCCCGCCGTATTGCTCCGGATTTGCGTCAACGTTATTTTTTGCCATAAAACCAGTAACCAGAGCGGCAATTCCGGTAACCGCGCCGCAGCAAGTCAAACTTAAAATTCCGCAAACCAGCGAAACAATCGCCAGCGTTCTATCTTGTGCTTGAGCAATAGCAGGCGGCTGAAACGGCGTATTTTGTCCGATACCCTGGTTCATCCAGTTGGCATCCGGCGCGGGCGGTGGCGTCCATTCCGATTGCTGCAGCATCGGCGAATTTCCAAAGGGCGATTGATTAAATGATTCGCGCGGTTCATCAAACATCGGTTCGGATTCTTTGAACGGCGATGATAAAGAAGGCGATTGATAACCCGACGGCGTAGGAACGTCAAACGGCGAAGGCGGTGAAACATTCCTTCCTCTCGTTTCACCCGCATCCATCCCGAAATTCAAATCATCATCTGTAATGGAAGAGTTGACCATAAAAGAATCTGCCGATGATGTTTCAGCAAAGTCAACCAGCGGCGTTCCATCCATTTGGCAAAACTTCAACGAATCCTCAAAAGTTCTTTCGCAAGTCGGGCATTTTTTCATTGATTTATCGTCCTTTTGAAATAGATGTTACAGATTAGAGGCTGGTGATTAGTTCTAAAAACTGACCTCTAACCTCTAACCTCTAACTGCTAAAAGATTTATACCTTGACACTTAAACTAATTCAAGTTTGCTGAAAAAATACGCGATTTCAATTGTCGCGTTTTCTTCAGAATCAGAACCGTGAACGGCGTTTTCCCCAATCGAGGTCGCAAATTCCTTTCGCAAAGTTCCTTCCGCTGCTTCCGCCGGATTGGTCGCGCCCATCAAATCGCGCCACGCTTTGACAGCGTTTTCCTTTTCAAGCGCGAGAACGACGCACGCGCCGCTCGACATAAATTCCGTCAGTTCGCCGAAAAACGGGCGTTCTTTGTGAACGGCGTAAAAACCTTCGGCTTGCTTTTTCGACATTTCGATAAGTTTCATTCCGCGAATCTTAAAGCCTGCGTCAACGATTTTCTGTGTAATAGCTCCGAATTTACCGTTTTTCACAGCATCCGGTTTGATAATTCCAAATGTTAAATTGCTCATTTTTTACTAACTTTTCCTCTTTTAATTTATTTTATGAATTACTCCATCTCAAAAAGTTCTTTTAGTTTTATCGTAATGCGCGTCGGTTTTGATGTTTCGCGGTCAAACGAATTATATCTTTCTAAAACGATGCTTTCCCGCTTCGATAACGATAAAAGCTGATTTCAATTCTTGTTCGCTGTATAAACTCAAAACTCTTTCGAGTTCGGCGTGAACCGAATTAATGTTTGACGGCAGAATCCGAAGATACAAAACTCCGCTCTTGATTTGTTTTACAAAAACCAAATTCCCGTAATCTCTATCGCGTGTTACAAAAACACGATTTAATTCCAGAGCCTTTTTCAAATTTTCTTCATCAGATGCTTGTGCCATTCCCAATTCCCTGACGCGCACGACATCGTATTCCAAGCCAATCAGAAAACGCGCTGTAACTTCGTAAATATCCTGGTCGAGCAGCAATTTCACGCGGCAACCTTTATATCTTCAGCCGAAATGAGCGCAATCGCGTAATTTAAACAAGCCTTGATGTCTTCGGTGTCGAGGTCAGGATGATAATCTTGTTTGATTTCTTCAAAAGACAAACCTTCATTTATCAATTCCAAAACACTTTGAACGGTAATTCGCGTTCCCGCGATGCACGGTTTGCCGAAATGAATTTTCGGATTTACTGAGATTCTTTCGTTCATACTTGCCTCATTTGAAACAATTCTTTTAACTCTAACGTGATGCGCGTCGGTTTCGATGTTTCGCGGTCAATCAAACACCAAACGCTTCTGGCTTTAACCAGCAAACTTTCGCCGCGCGTGATTTCGGTTAGTCTTTCCCAACTAATCCGCGTCGGCTCGCCAACCCAAGTCGTTGCCGTGATTTCTTCGTTTTCAAACGCCTGTTTTTTGTAATCAATCTCGTGCCGGATAACAATCCAGGTAAATTTTTCGCGTTGCGCTTCGGTCGTTCTCGAAAGCCAATGCGCGACGGCAACCTCCTGAATCCAACGCACAAACGCGACGTTGTTGACGTGGCGTTGCTCGTCAATGTCATCGGCGGAAACGCGGAATGAATGTGAAAACTTCATTTCAAATCCAGAGCGCGAACTTTGACAAGTCTGTGTCCGAGCATATCAACCGCGACGGGAATTGCTTCCAAGACTAAATATCCGACGAGCGGTTCGTATTCTCCGACTTCGTTTTTCTCCATATCAATAAACAAAACTTCGCTCACTACTTCCCGAAAATTAGCGACTTTTATACTGACCGCCGCGTAGATTTCCGCTTTGCGAATTTCGCCCGTTCCCATTTCAACTTCGACATCTTCGATTTTTCTCAGGTCGCCCAGTCTTTCCTTCCAAGCACTCGGCAAAGTTAAATACGACGCTCCCGTATCAACCAAAGCGTCAATTTCGATTGCTTTGCTCGCTTCCGAAAAATTCGCAATTTTAACCTGAGTAATAATTCTTCCCATTATTTTTACAAACTCTCCTGCACCGCTTTGCCGATGTCCGCCGGAGATTCGACGACGCGAATTCCCGCTTCGGTCAAAGCCTTCATTTTCTCGGCGGCAGTTCCCTTTCCGCCTGAAATAATCGCGCCGGCGTGTCCCATTCTGCGTCCGGGCGGCGCGGTTTGTCCGGCGATAAACGCGACAATTGGTTTTGTTACATTGTCTTTTGCAAATGCGGCGGCATCTTCTTCGGCAGTTCCGCCGATTTCGCCAATCATTACGATTGCATCGGTTTCGTCGTCGGCTTGGAAAAGTCGCAAAGCGTCGGTGTGATTTGTGCCGATAATCGGGTCGCCGCCGATGCCGATTGCCGTTGATTGTCCCAAACCTAAAGCGGTTAATTGTCCGACGGCTTCATAGGTCAAAGTTCCAGAGCGCGAGACGACACCGATGCGTCCTTCTTTGTGAATATGTCCGGGCATAATTCCGATTTTGCATTTGCCGGGCGAGATGATTCCGGGACAATTCGGACCGATAAGGCGCGTGTTTCGCCCGTCCAAAAAGCGTTTGACTTTTATCATATCGGCAACCGGAATGCCTTCGGTGATGCAGACGACAAGCGGCAAATCGGCATCGGCAGCTTCCATAATCGCATCCGCCGCAAATGCGGGCGGAACGTAAATAATCGAAACATTTGCGCCGGTCTGCTTCACCGCATCGGCAACCGTGTTGAAAACCGGCACATTTTCGTGCGTCGTGCCGCCTTTCGCGGGCGTTACTCCGCCGACGACAGCCGTGCCGTATTCAATCATTTGGATGGTATGAAAAGTTCCTTCTTTTCCCGTGATGCCCTGCACAATCAGGCGTGTATCTTTGTCAACTAAGATGCTCAAAACAATTCTCCTACTAGAAAATTCGGCTGGATAAAACAATGGGAAAGTATAACACGAGGCATAATTGTTTTTGCAATTTCGGGTTTGATAACTTTTCATCGAACATTGTCGTTAACATTTACGTTTGCAATATCGTCTAAACATTTCAGACCGATTTACAATTCACAACTTTTTCGAGCGGAACGCCAACGTCTCGTCGGCAAAAACAAAGATGCCGGAAAGACGACGTTGCAAAGATTATGAGGCAAGTTTATACATTTTACGCGGACGCTTTTCGGATTGCCGTTCAATCAATTTTAGAACACAAACTACGCGCCTTTTTGACGCTGCTCGGCGTGATTATCGGTGTCTCGGCGGTCGTCGTCGTCGGTGCTTCGATTAGCGGTTTGAATTCTTACGTGACTGAAAAACTGGCGAAGGTTCTGGGTGCAAATCATTTTATGTTCACGCGGATGGCTTCGACCGGTCAGTTGACCGAGGAAGAATATGAACAGCGCAACAAGCGAAATAAAAAAATAACCTGGGAGGAATACGAATATATTAAAGCCAACTGCACGAAGTGCTTGGAAGTCGGGGCGCAAAACAACGCCGGCACGGACCTAAAACAGGACGGAATCGAAATGCCCTCGACCAGAATTCTCGGCGTAACGGCGAATATGAGCGAAATCGAAGACAAGACAATCGCCGAAGGTCGGTTTTTTTCCAATGAAGAAGTGGCGCGTTCGGCGAAAGTTTGCGTCATCGGCGCGGATGTCAAAGAAAAATTTTTCCCCGACCGGGACGCGATTGGGCAGCACTTAAAAATTCGCGGAATGCCGCTGCAAATTGTCGGGATGGAGGAAAAGCGCGGCTCGATGTTCGGCAGTTCGCAGGACAGGCACGTTTATATTCCCGTCACTCTGCATTTGCAAATGTTCGGGCGCGGCAACGGAGTGCAGCTTCACGGAAAATCTTCCGAACCCGAAAATATGACGGCGGCGATTGAAGACGCTCAGACAATCTTAAGAAATAAACGCAAACTTATCGGAAGTGAAGAAGATAATTTCGGCATCGTTGACGTTCAAGCGGTCAACAATCAAATAGACTCGTTTACAGCGGGCATCGCGGCGGTCGTCGTTCCGATTACGCTTATCACACTGCTGGTCGGCGGGATTGTGGTGATGAACATTATGCTCGTTTCCGTTACGGAACGGACGTTTGAAATCGGTTTGCGAAAAGCGCTCGGCGCGACCCGCAGACAGATTTTGCTGCAATTTTTAATCGAATCGGCTTTGCTTTGCGTGACGGGCGGAATTTTGGGGTTAGTTCTGGCAGTCGCCGTAACCAGCCTTATCACGTTCACAGCCGGAATTACGATGACCGTCACAATTACTTATATTGCCTTGGCAGTCATTGTTTCAAGTGTCATCGGCATTGTCGCCGGGCTTTATCCGGCTTATAAAGCGTCGAAACTCGACCCGATTGTCGCGTTGGCGAAAAGCTAATCGAAGCGCAAACGGCTGTCCGCGCTCACAACAGAAAATATGAAACTTTCAACGACTATGCCGATGGAAATTTTGCGAATGGCTTTGGACAGTATTCGCGCTAACAAATTTCGGAGTGCTTTGACGATTCTGGGAATCGTCGTCGGCGTGATGACGGCAATCATCGTCGCTTCGATTCTGACGGGTTTGCGTCAGAGCATCGTCGCAATGATTGCAGAATACGGCACGAACAACATTTACGTTTTTCATCTGTCGACCGGTTTCAGTCCCGACGACCGTTCGGAGCGTTCACGGAAACCTCTCACGGAAGAAGATGCTGAAGCAATTTTAGCCCAATCGAGCGCGGTCGAAGATATTGCGCTGGTCGCGCCGGGCATCGGAAATTTCGGCGCGGCTAGTTTTGACGATAATATAACTTATGAAGGCAAAAATTACCGTCGTGCAGATGTCGACGGCGTTTCGCCGAATTACGACAAAATTTCAAATTTGGATTTGCGCGAAGGACGCTTTATTACTCAAGCCGACGACCAGCAGAGACGCAATGTTCTGGTCATCGGCGTGAACGCGGCTGACGCGCTTTTCCCGAATAAGGAAGGCGAGATTGTCGGGAAAAGCGTCAGGATGAACGGCGCGACCTGGGAAATTATCGGCGTGCTTGAAAAACGCAAAACCGGATTCTTCGGCGAAAACGAAGAAGACGGCAAAGTCTTTCTTCCGTTTCGCACCGCCAGAAAAGTTGCGCCGCAGCGCGATTACATTCTGCACATCATCAGTGCGAAAGCCGGTCAAGTGCAGACGGCTTTGCTCGATGCGGAATCGGTTTTGCGCGGGCGGCGCAGCGTGAAACACGGCGAACCGAATAATTTCGACATTAAAACTGCTGATAATTTTATCGAAGAATTCGATTCGATAACGGCGATGGTCGGCTTGATTGCGATTGCCATATCAAGTTTAGGTTTGCTCGTCGGCGGCATCGGCGTGATGAATATAATGCTCGTTTCGGTTACGGAAAGAACAAAGGAAATCGGCATTCGCAAAGCAATCGGCGCAACCAAAAGCGCAATCGTTCTGCAGTTTCTGCTCGAAGCGATGACTTTGACTTTTTTCGGCGGAATCGTCGGCGTTACCTTAGCCGTTGCCATCAGCCAACTCATAATGCTTTTTGTTCCGAGCTTGCCCGCTTCGATTCCGTTATGGGCAGTCATTTCAGGTTTGACCGTTTCAGTCGGCGTCGGTTTAGTTTTCGGTGTTCTGCCCGCCCGCAAAGCCGCAAAACTTGACCCGATTGAATGTCTGCGGTATGAATAGAAATTTTTAACCGCAAAAAGGCGCAAAAAACGCAAAAAATAATTTAGCCTGCTCTTCATTTTTTGTGTCTTTTGCGCCTTTTTGCGGCTATTCTTACTATCTTGATTTCAGCTTATCCAACAACCCGATAGATAATAATCGGCAATGAGTATTTTCGTGCAAAAGAGCGGAATTCTTTCCACGATTCAAGATTTGGGGAGAAAAGGTTTCAGGCGGTTCGGTATCAATTCAAACGGCGCGATGGATTCTCGTGCTGTTCGTTTGATAAATATTTTACTCGGAAACAATGAGGCGGAAGCCGTTCTGGAAATGCACTTTCCCGCGCCTGAAATTTTATTTGAAGAAGATGCGTTCGTTGCGCTTGGCGGCGCGGATTTTGGCGCAAAACTCGACGATAAATTCGTTGAAAATTGGCGCATTTGTTTTGCCGAAAAAGGAAGCGTTCTCAAATTTGAGCAAAAAGTTCTCGGCAGCCGCGCTTACCTTTCCGTCAAAGGCGGTTTTGAAATAAAAAAATGGCTTGATAGTTCCAGCACAAATCTGCTCGCAAAAATTGGCGGTTTTGAAGGAAGAAGTTTGCAAACGGGCGACAGAATTAAATTTAATGGAAAACGGAAAATGGAAAACGGAAAATTTAAGAATCAAGATTCAAAATCTATTCCGAAATTAAAATTCCCGTACAAAATATCAAATGCTTTGGTTCCGCGTTACAATTCATTTCCGACCGTTCGCGTTGTTGCCGGCGCGGAGTTTGAAATTTTGACGGCTTTCAGCGAGCAAAACCTTTGCAAACAAACTTTTGCTGTTCGCACGGATTCCGACCGAATGGGTTTTCGTCTGGCAGGCGAACCGCTTTATTTGCTCGAAGACGAAGGGCTTGTTTCCTCCGCCGTTAATTTCGGCACGATTCAGCTTCTCCCCGAAGGACAAATGATCATCCTGATGGCTGACTGCCAAACTTCCGGCGGCTATCCGCGAATCGCACACGTCGTCTCGACCGATTTGCCGATTCTTGCTCAACTCGGCGCAAACGATAAAGTCGGATTTGAGATTATTTCCTTGGAAGAAGCAGAGAATGTGACGTTGCAAAATGAAATTGATTTAGAGTATTTGAGATTAGGAGTCAAAGAAAAATTACGTGAATGGT
>Ga0136618_10000046_pt1 | contig 26968 bp, 23 predicted proteins | sample AntDrymUQ3302106_2_FD_104805 | JGI IMG/M metagenome (GOLD analysis project Ga0136618, IMG submission 104805) | Polar desert sand microbial communities from Dry Valleys, Antarctica - metaG UQ330 (21.06) | ecosystem: Environmental > Terrestrial > Soil > Desert | place: Antarctica: Dry Valley... | reverse complement strand
CGCCCGCGAGCTGTGGTCGATGCTGGCCCTGGTGCTGGACGGCTTCGCGATCGCCGCCCAGGCAATGATCGGCACGGCGCTGGGCGCCGGCCGCTCACAACTAGCGCGAGCCGAGGCCCGCCGGTTGGTGTGGTGGGGTCTTGGCGCCGGCCTGCTCATCGCGGTCGCCTATCTGGCGCTGGCCGGACCGCTGCCCGGCATCTTCACGGCCGACCCAGGGGCTTTGGCACAGGTTGGGGCGGTGTGGCTGATCGTTGCGCTGCTGCAGCCCATCGGCGGGATCGTGTTCGTACTCGACGGCGTGTTGATGGGCGCCGGCGATTTCCGGTTCCTGTTCTGGTCCACCGCGGCGGCCGCCCTGGGTGCGCTGCTGCCGGTCGCGCTGCTGGCGCTGCGCTTCGGCTGGGGACTGCGCGGCATCTGGGCGGGGATGGCCGCGCTGATGCTGGTGCGCCTGGCCGCCACGGTGTGGCGGCTTCGCGACGGCGGCTGGGCGCGGGTCGGTCCCAGCAGCGCCCGAGCCGTGCCCGCCGCGGGCTAGCAGCACCGTCGCGCTCAGGTGGAGTCCAACCCGAGGTGCTGCGGGCGCCGTTGGGCGCGGTCGGCCAGTGCGGCCAGGCGCTGCCTGGCGCGCTTGGACACCACGGGACCGTGGCCGACGCCAAGAGTCTGGAAGTCCAATGCCGCCAGGCGGCGCAGCGTGCTCGCCTCCTGACGACGGGCGCTGCGCAGCGGTCCCGGACCACGCGACAGCCACAGGAGGTTGCTGGCCGCGTCGCCGGCGAGCAGCACGCCTTGCTGGGGCAGGTGGAAGGCGATGTGACCGGCGGTGTGGCCGGGCGCGGCGACCACGTGCACCCCACCGGCGACGTCCAGCGTCTGACCGTCGGCTAGGCCGGCGGCGCCGCTGATAGCGGGGCCAGGGCGCAAGTACCTCGCCAACAGCCGGCCGAGAAGGGAGACGTCGCCGTGGGCGGCGCTGCGCTGTGGCAGTGGGTCGTCGCCGCGCACCGCCGGCAGGTCGGCAAGGCCCGCGTGAACGCGCGGCGCGGCCTCGGAGCGCACGAAGCGCGCGGCGCTGCCGCTGTGGTCGGCGTGCCAGTGGCTGAGCAGGATGTCGCCCACCGCCAATGGCGCCAGCCCCAGCATCCGGATGCTGCGCACCAGCCGTGGGCCTGACGTGCGGGTGCCGCTGTCGACGAGGGTTAGCCCGTCGGCGTCACCGTGCCCGTCATTGGCCAGCAGGTAGGCGTTGATCGCGTAGCTGACCTCGATGCGCCAGACCCCATCGGCGAGCTGCTCGGTGCGGTTGTCCACGCGGTTGGCCGTTAAACGGCGTGGCCCAGCTGATCGAGGCGCTGGGTCAGGTCCTGCAGCCGCTCCAGGTACACCGCTCCGGCGGCACCGGCGGCTGCGGCATCGGCACCTTGCCCACCGACGACGACCATGGCACCGTCGCCCTCGCCGGCGGCGCTCACCAGTTCGGGGTAAACGCCGGGGTCCAACCCCGGGTTGGTGATCGAGACACAGACGACATCGGTGGGCACCACCTGCAGGAACACGCGCAGATCATCCAGCGGGACATTGGCGCCGAGATGGTGGACGTCATAGCTGGCCGCCCGCAAAAAGTCTGCCGCCATCGCCGAGCCGAGGGCGTGCTGGTCGCCCGGAGGCGTCATCGTGATCGCGGTCCCGCGCGACGGACCCCGTCGCCGGAAGTGATCGCCGAGGCGGGCCATGATCGCGGCGGCGATCTCGGTGGCACGGTGTTCGTCGGCGATCGTGGCCTCGCCATTGGCCCATGCTTCCCCGACGTGATGCAAGGCGGGCGCGATGAGATGCAGGTAGACGTCGCCGGCGGCCGCCCCGTCGGCGACGACCTTGCGGACCATGCTGCCGGCATCTACGCCCCTGCCCGTCAGCAACAGCGCCACCAGCCGGTCGACGTGCAACGGCCAGTCGGTGCGCCGGGGATCCCATGACGGCGTCGCCACGTCGACCCGCCGCTGCGCCATGAAATCCGCGAGGTCGTTGACCCGCACCCGCAGCCTGCCGCCGGTCTTGAACGCGGGCAACTCACCCTTGCGCACCCAGCGGTACGCCGTCATGTAGTGCACCTTGAGCCCGTCAGCCGCTTCCTGGAGCGTCAGAAGCCGATCCACGCCGTCGTCTGGTGCGCTACCGCCTGTGGCTACTTGAGCGCTGTGCTGCCCTGAATCGTGTGTGCTGACCATGGTCCTGCTCCCTTCGGCAGCCCGCAAGGTGTAGCACGGCCAGCGAAAAAATGGGTGTACGGGAGTAAACGCAGACTAAGATGCGCTAAGATCGCGGTTGCGGCCGCTTCGGTGACCGCACCGCACCGGCCGGGACCGCCGAGAGGTGATCTAGCCGGCCCCGGGTCGCAGGCGGCGCGAACGATCGACCCCTCCGCCGCGTCGTCTGCGACCTTGTCGCGGCCTGATCAGGCGGGACACCGTTCACGCCGGGGTGGTCGCTGGCCGGCGCGTTGCACCAGTGGGCAACCGTGGAGTTCCCGGGCGAGGACCAGCACCAGACGGTCGGTGGTGCTCGACAGGCGCTCACGCTGCGCCGTCGTCAGGCCGTTGCCGATCACCGCAAGGTGCCACGCCGAGTCGCCCGGGCCAACGACGGTTCCGACTAGGGAGCGGACGTCGCTCAGCGTGCCGGTCTTGCCGTACAGCCGCCGTTCGGCCACCGTGCCGACGAGGCGGCCGGCCAGGGTGCCGCGCCGGCCGGCGAGCGCCATCACCTCCCGCCACGGTCGGGCCAGGTTGGACGTCCACATGCCGGCTTGCAGCCGGACCAGCAGCCCCGCGCTGAGCCGATCGTCACGCGATAGCCCCGACCCGTCGGCCAGGACCGATCCGGCCCACAGCAGGTCGAGTCCGCGCAGGGACCGTCGCGCTACCCGCGCCGAGCCTGCCCACGTTGGAGTACCGCCAACGGCGCCGAGCGTGCGAAAGACCCCGTCGGCGAGGTGATTGTCGCTTCTGCTGGTCATGTAGCGCACGATCGTGCGCAGGGGTGCGCTACGCACCTGAGCGAGCGCCGCCTCGGCCCGAGGCCGCGTGGCCACGACCGAGTGACCTGCGATGTCCACCCCTCGCCGTCGCAGCAGTGCGTGGAACGCCCGGCCGGCGACCGCGGCCGGGTCAAGCGCCGCCCGACCTTGCAGGCCCGCGTCGGTGCGGAACAGCAGCCGTCCCGCATCGACGGTCAATCCAGAGGCGCGTGTGGTATCCAGGTCGTCCAGGTAGCCCGGCAGCCAGCCGGCGGCAAGCGGTTGCGGCGCGAGGACCGTCGGGTCGGCGACCAGCCGACCGGTGACGCGGCGCACGCCGGCCGCCCGTACCCGAGTCGCCAGGTCCTCCAGCGGTGTGCGAGGCCGGTCCGGCTCCGCCCGGCCGAACGCCGGCGTGCCCAGTGTGGGGTCGGCGCCACCGACCAGGACCAGGTCGCCGTGGACGACGCCTCGTCGGGTCGGCGGGCGGACAGCGTTCACCGAGGTCGTGTAGCGGAACTCCGGGCCCAGCCGCGCCAGCGCGGCAGCGGCTGTGACGAGCTTGAGCGTCGAGGCCGGCAACAGCGGCCTCCGGGCCCGCCGACCGAACACCGCGGCGCCGTCGACGTCCAGGACCGAGACCGCGACCCGGTCGCCGTAGCGACCCCTGCGCAGCACCAGCGCCAGACGGTCACGTACCCCGGCCAGCGAGGGGTCCGCCGCGGCGGCCGTCGGGCGAGGTGAGGGGCCGGCGGGCGGGGGGACGGTGCCCGGCGATGAGGTTGCCGGCGAGGCGGGCGCGGAGGCAGCGGGCGAGGAGGAAGCCGCCGAGGAGGGGTTGGGCGGTGAGGGACTAGACGCGCTGGGCGCCGAGGAGGGGTCGGGCGGTGAAAGACTTGACGGAACCGGGGTGATCGTGACCGACGGGCGCGGCGCCGACGGCATACCGCCCGGCACCCCAGCCGCCTCCGGGAACGCGCCGATCAGGCCGGCGCCCAGCAGCACACCGGCTAGCAGCAATCCCCCGAGACGTCGCAAGACCACCAGCGTAGGCAAGACTGGCTCCAGTGGCACCGTCACCTCGCGGGCGTGAAGGTGGCGACGACCTCGATCTGCGCGGTCTGGGCAAACTGGTCAACCGGCACGGCCTCGGTCAGCCGCCAACCGGCCGCGAGCAGCGCCCGGGCATCGCGGGCCAGGGCCGCCGGGTCGCAGGCGACGTAAACGATAGTTCCCCGAGCTACCCGGACCAGGTCGGCCACGACTGCCGTGCCGGCGCCACGCCGCGGCGGATCGAGCACGACAACGTCGGCCTGCGTGCCGTTCGCCGCGGCCTCGGCCAGGTAGCGCTCGACCGGTGCCCTGACCACCCGCGCCGGACCGCTTCCGACCGCTGCACTTGAGGACAGGTCCTGTCCTACCGCTGCGCTGCTTGGGGGCAGGTCGCGCAGGTTGTGGCGGGCGTCGGTGGCGGCTGCGGCGCCGGCCTCGACGGCGGTGACCTCGGCCCCCTTGGCGGCCAGCGCCCGGGCGAACAGCCCCACGCCGGCGTACAGGTCCAGGACGCGATCACCGGCAGCCACAGCTCGGCATACCAACGCCACCAGCGCCTCGGCGCCCGCGCGGTTGGCCTGGAAGAAGCTGCCCGGCGAGACGCGGAAGTCCATGCCCGCGACCGACTCGGTGACGACGGGGTCCCCGCGCAGGGGCGGCCCACCGCCCCGGCGGGTGACCGCCAGCTCGCCGGGCGGCAGCGCCGGACGACCCCGCGGCTTGGCCACCACGTCCACGATGGCCGCAGCGCCCCGGACACCGCTGCGGACCTCGACCTCGGTCGCGCCCGTCCAGCGGTCTCCTGCCGCCTCCCGCGCGGTTTGCGTGGCTTCGTCGAGCAGTAGGCAGCGCTCGACGGCGACGATGTCGTGGCTGGCGGCTTTGCGAAACCCGAGCCGCCCCGCCCGGTCCACGGCGAAGCGGGCCCGCGACCGGTAACCGTAGTCGGCGGGGCGGACCGTCTCGGCGACAACGGGGTTGTCGACGCCGCCGAGCCGCTGCAGCTGTTCAGCAACGACCTGCCCCACCAGCTGCGCCTGCCGCTGCCCAGCGATGTGCTGGAGGCGGCAACCGCCGCAGGTGCCGTAGTAGGGGCAGGGCGGTGCCACCCGGTCGGCGCTCGGCTCGAGCACTTCCAGCAGGCGGGCACGAGCCCATCGCGGCTTGTCCGTGGTGACCTCGACGTGCACGACCTCGCCGGGGATCGCGAAGCCGACGAAGACGGCGCGACCGTCCGACAGATGCCCGACGGCGTCACCACCGTGCGCCATGCCCGTCAGCCGCACTGTCTCCATGCATCCTCCACAAGCCGGGACCATCCAACAGATTCTGCTCTGCCGGCAGGACATCGTGCCCCGACGGCGAAGCTTTCGCGGTACCACAGGCACCGACGGTCTGGCACGGCGGCCCGACTAGAGCGGTGCGCAGCGTGCCGGTCGCGGCGGATCGGCACGGGTTCGAGACCCCGGGGTTTACCCCCCGGGGTTTCGAGCGTTCAGGGATGTCGGGTGCTCTCGCTGGGCATCGCGGCGCCGGGGCAGCGTCCCACCAGCACCGTCCATTCCCGACCTGGTCGCACCGTCACCGCCAGCCCCGCACCTTGCAGGGCGGTGACCGCCTCACCCTGTCGTTCCAGGCTCACGCCCGCCGCGATCAGTACCCCGGCCTCGTGCAGCCGCGCTGGCACGGCGGGGGCCAGCCGCACCAGCGTCGCCGTGTCCAGGTTGGCCACCACCAAGTCGAAGGACCCGGCGCCGGCCGCCTCGATCGAGCCCTGCCGAACGTCGAGGTGGACGCTGTTGCGTTCGGCGTTGCCTATCGCTGTCGCCACCGCAATGGGGTCGGTGTCGACGGCGACGACCTCGCCGGCTCCGAGACGGGCAGCGGCGAGGGCGAGCACCCCCGTGCCGGTGCCGACGTCCAGCACCCGTTGCCCGTGCAGGTCCAGCTGCTGCAGCGCGGCGAGGCAGCCGGTTGTCGTCTCGTGGTGGCCGGTGCCGAACGCCTGGGCCGGCTCGATGACCAGGGTGACCGCCGGAGCCGCAGCGTCGTCGGCAGCGTGCAGCCAGGGCGGCACGATCCGTACCGCGCCGACGGTCACGGGCTCGATGCCGGACCTCCACGCCTCGTTCCAGTCACGGTCGGCCAGCTGCTCCCAGCGTCCCTCAAGCGGCAGGTCGTCACGGCGCCGCGGCAGGTAGACCGAGGCGCGACCCGACTGCTCTGCGATGCCCAGCAGCCCCGCCGCCTCCAGCGCCGCCAGGTGCAGGTTCACCTCGTCGAGCGACAGCTCGGTATGCAGCACCCAGGCGGTCAACCGGGCGGCAACTCGGCGTTGCTGGACTGCAGCTGGTAGTCGCCGTAGCGCTTGCGCAGCACCTTCTTGTCGAACTTGCCGACGGTGGTCTTGGGCACCTCGTCGACGAACACGATGTCGTCGGGAACCTGCCAGCGGGCGACGTGCTCACCGAGGTAGGCCAGCAGCTCGTCGGTGGTTACCGACGCGTCGGCCTTGACGACGCAGGCCAGCGGTCGTTCGCCCCACTTGGCGTGCGCCACGGCGATGACGGCCGCCTCGCGGACCTTGTCGTGGGCGATCAGCAGGTTCTCGAGCTCGACCGTCGAGATCCACTCCCCGCCCGACTTGACGAGGTCGGAGGTGCGGTCCAGCAGTTGCACGTAGCCGTCAGCGTCGATGACCGCCACGTCGCCGGTCTTGAGCCAGCGCCGGCCGGACTCGTCCTCGGTGAAGCGGTCCTGGCCGCCGCGGCCTTGCGGTGCCTGCGGGTCGTAGTAGGCGTCGGCGATCCAAGGACCGGTGATCTGCAGCTCGCCCATGGTGCTGCCGTTCCAGGGCGCGACCTGCTCGTCGTCGGTCACCACGCGCACCCGCAGCGAGGGAGCGGGGATACCCTGCGTCAGCCGTGTAGCCATGGCGCGGTCCTCGGGGATCGTCGTCTTGAGGTTGGCCACGGTGCCCAGCGGTGACGTCTCGGTCATCCCCCAGGCCTGGATCATGCGGATGCCCAGGTCGTCGAATCCGCGCAGCAGCGCCTCGGGGACCGCCGAGCCACCGCAGACGATCCGCTGCAGCGACGACAGCTTCGCTGGGTCAACGACGCCGGCCCTGATCGCCTGCAGCACCCCGAACCACACGGTGGGAACGGCCGCGGAGACGGTGACACCCTCCTCGGCGACCAGCGTCGCCAGGCTCGGCGGGTCGGCCATGAAACGCCCCGGCATCGCCAGGGACGCGCCGGTCAGCAGGGCGGCGTAGGGCGTTCCCCAGGCGTTGACGTGGAACTGCGGCACGATCGGCAGCAGGACGTCGCGCTCAGACAGGGCCAGGCAGTCCACGAACAGCGACGCCATCGCGTGCAGCACCGACGAACGATGGCTGTAGACGAGACCCTTGGGCATCCCTGTGGTGCCCGACGTGTAGCACATCGCGGCCGCGTCCCCCTCGTCCAGCCGTGGCCAGGCGAAGCTGGCGTCGGCCGAGTCCAGCAGCGCCTCGTAGTCCAGGGCATCGGGCAGGACTCCCGCACCGCTGCGTCCTGCTTCGGTGGCGTCGTCCATCACCACCACGGCGCGGATGCCGGCGACCGGCGGGACCTGCTGCCATGCTGGTGCCACCGAGGCGTCGACGAACATGAGCTTGTCGTCGGCGTGTTCGGCGATGTAGCCGATCTGGTCGGCCGGCAACCGGGGGTTGAGTGTGTGCAGGACCGCGCCCATGCAGGGCACCGCCAGGTACAGCTCTAGGTGATGGTCGGAGTTCCAGGCGAAGGTGCCGACGCGGTCACCCGGCTTGATGCCGAGCTGCGTGAGGGCGGCCGCCAGACGGGTGACCCGCTCCACCACATCGCTGTAGCTGCGACGGCGGATGCCCTCGGCCGTCTTGGTGGCCACCGTCTTGTCGCCGTACAGCTCGCCGACCCGCTCGGTCACCATCTGCAGGGTCAGCCCGACGTCCTGCATCAATCCTCGCACGGCGCCTCCTCGAACGGTGGTAGAGGCGGCAGGCTAGCGCTGGATGTGCCCTACCGCTTCGCTACTTGAGGGCTGGCTGCCGCCGCCGGTCTTGGCCTGCGCCACCTCGAAGGTCCACAGCTGTGAACCGCTGGCGGCGGGTCCACCTTCGGCGTGCTGTGCATGGCCTTGACCGAATGCCTGTGAGTCCAACCAGGCCTGAAATGAGGCCTTGGAGTCCCAGCGGGTGTAGACCAGGTAGGCATCCTGGCCTTGCACGGGACGCAGGAGCTCGAAGGCTTCGAAGCCGTCCATCTTGTCGACCTCGCCGGCGCGGTTGGCGAAGCGCTGCTCCAGTGTCTCGCGCATGGCCTCGGGCACGGTCAGCACGTTGATGGCGACGAACGACATGACACCGACCTTGTTGGTAGACGACCGGACCGCCGATGCTACCGAGGTGCACGCAGTGACCGATCCGGCAAGCATCATGGGGGCTGCTGAGGCGCACCCCGGCGCTGACGTTGAGGCTGGCCCACTCGAAGCCGCGCAATGGTGCACGCTGCTGCTGGGTACCGCCCGTGGTCCGCGGGTCGCACCGATGGCCTGTTGGGCGGACGGCGCCGGCCTGTGGCTGGCGACACCGGCGGACAGCGCCACGGTGGCAGCGCTGCGCCGGGAGCCGGAATGCCTCACCCTGGTGGGAGAAGGAGCCGACAGGGCCGTCGTGCTGCGGGCCACGGCTCGTGTCTACGGGCTCCACGACCCGCTCGGCTTGCTGCTGCACAGCCCTATCGTGTCCGCCGCGATGGCCGCGCTGGGCGTAAACCACGCGGACAGCGTCCTGGACTATGTCGCCGAGGCCGCTCGGGTGCCCGCACGCCGCCTGCCGCGTAACCCGGTCGCGATTCGCCTGGCGCTGCGCGAGCCGCCGCCGCCGGACGACCCTGCCGAGGAGGAAGGCGGGATCGGCCCCGCACTGCCGTCCGTGGTGCCGGCCGATGTCCGTCGGGCCCTGACCGGCGTCCGCCACGTCGTGCTCGCCAGCGGGGAGACTGGCGGCGGGCGGCACGGCAGCCTTGTCGCCGGGCCGGCGGTATGGGGAGCAGGGTTCACGCTGTCGCTGCCGCCGCGGCGGCAACTGGCGACAGGTACGCCGGTCATGGCAATTGCCACCGCTGAGGCTGGAGGCAAGCCGGCGGGCATCGCCCTAGGCGGCAGCCTCGGTCCGGGTCCCGCCCTTCGCGCCCAGCAGGTCACCTGGTGGCGCGGCGCCCACGCCGAGACCGTCGACGTGCCGCCTGTCGCCTCGTCGATCACCTTGCCGGATTGAGGGGCACCGTGGCCGCCACGCCGACCTGCGTCTACCGCGTCGATCCCGGGCTGGTGGAGCTGCTCGATGCGCGGCTGGGGCCGCCGCTGGACTCCTATGTCCGCGGGTGGCAGGTCTGGCTGGAGTCCAACGGCCCCGGCGGCGAGCGACTGGAGTGGCGGCTGCACCCACCCGCCGGGTTCCGCATGCCACGAGGTGTCAACCCCCACGACCTGTTCGAGGTCGTGCTGTCGGGATTGACGTCGGGTGAGCCGCTGGAAGCTTTCCCGGCTGGTTTCCAGCACCGGAGGCTGGCCGAGATCTGGGAGGTGCTGGAAGTCTTTCCCGCCGATGGCGACCCCATGACGCCGCCGGCGTTGGCGGCGGCGGCCGCCGCCGCCCTGGGCGGGCGCGCGCCCGATGCGGCTGGCCATGCCGACCACGACCGCCTGGGCGACGAGTGGAAGGGGCGCCGAGGCGACTTCTCCGTCGGAGCGGCCTTGCTGGAAACGCTGGGTGCGGCACCCCGCGCAGCGCGGTGACCCGCGATCTGTTCGAAGGCTGCATCGCCGGCGGCGGCTTCGCCTCCGGCCATGCGGTGATCATCGGTGCCTGGCGGACCTCGCCGTTCGGCACCTTCGTCGACGTGATGTGGCGCCGGCCCGACGGCGAGCGGGTCCTGCTGGCACCGACCCCTTCGGTCGCCAGCTACGTCGCGTTACGCCCGCGGTTTCTGCGCCGCCGCCCGTGGTGGATCCGCGTTGAGGATCGCCTCGCACGGCCGGTCGTCGGCCTGCTGATCGGCGGGGGCCAGGGCGTACGTGCAGCCGGCATCGCTCCCGGCGGCCAGCGCGAGTACTACAGCGTAGACGACTATCGCCGCGTGGTGGCCGGGGAGTTGTCGGTCGACGGCCGCGACGCGGGAACCCTGGGCCCGCTACCGGCCGACCTCGGCGTGGGACTGTCGGCGTTTCCCACCGTGCCGGCGGTGGCGTACGTCGGCACCATCATTGAGGGATCCTTCTGGGATGGGGCGCCGGCTCCACCGGCGTGGGATGTGCCGTAGCCTGCGACACCGTGGAGCCCCGAGCCAGCATCAACGGTCAGCGTTCGGCCCTCGACCAGGCACATGTGGCCGTCACCGACGAGGGGTTCGCCCGTGGTGACGGCGCCTTCGAGACGATCGGCGTTTGGCAGGGACGCGCGTTTCGCCTCGACGACCATCTGGCGCGGCTGGTGGTGTCGCTGCGGGCCGCCGGCCTCGAGGAGCCAGACGCCGGTCAGCTGCGCACCGAGATCGACCGGGTGCTGGACGGCGCCAGCGAGGACGCGGCCCTGCGCATCTACGTCACGGCCTCGGGTACCCGCGTCCTCACCTTGGGTCCGCAGCCATCCGGCCGTGGTGTCGCTCACCTCGCGGTCCACCCCGCGCCCTGGATCCGCCCGCTGGGCACCTACGGGCCCGCCGGCGCCAAGACCATGTCCTACCTGCCCAACATGGCGGCCACCCGCGCGGCCCAGCGCCGGGGCGCCGACGACGCGTTGCTCGTGGCATTGGAGGGCTGGGTGTTGGAGGGGCCCACGTTCGCGATCCTGTGGGTCGCCGACGGCCGGCTGTACGCCCCGCCGGTCAGCCTCGGGATCGTCGACTCGGTAACCCGCCGCACGCTGCTGGAGCTCAGCGACGACGAGGTGATCCAAGAGCCGCGCCCGCTTGACCACCTGTTGGATGCCCAGGAGGTGCTGGCGTGCTCGGCGATCCGCGGCGTGGTGGCGGTCCGCCGGGTCGGCGATCAGGCCTTTGACGCGGCGACGCCGGTATGCGACCGGCTGGCGGCCGCGTTGCAGCAACGCCGGCGCGCCTGAGCACCGGCTCATCCGTCACGATGCCGTGCCCTCAGTGCTGGAACGACGGCAGATCAGGCTGGACCGTGCGTTCGCGCTTCAACTCGGAGAAGTTGTCGTAGCGGGTCAGCCACGCGACGTGGCGCCACAACTCGACCGCGTCGGCATCGGTCGGGGGATTGGAGATGACCGGACCGAAGATCGCGGGACCATCGCCGCCGTCCAACACGATGGTCGGCACCCCGAAGCTGCGGGTGCCCTCGACCAGCGCCCGGTGCTCGTCTTGCACCGCCGTCCAGGTGCTGTCGTCGGCCAGCGCCTTGTCGAGCAGGTCGGGGGACAGGCCCGCCTCGGCCAGCGCCGCGGTGATGGTGGCGCGGTCGTCGACGGCTTCGCCGCGCTGGTGCACGGCAGCACCAAGTGCCGCATAAAAGCGGCCGACCGCGTCAGCGCCCTCGGCGTCGCGCACCGCGATCACCGTTCGTAGGCTGCTGGCGGAGCGGGCGTGGCCCTTCTCCGCGCTCTCGGCGCTACTCGCGTTGACGATCTCCAGGCTGAACACCGCCCAGTCCACGCGGATCTCACCGAGCTCGGCCAGCCGCCGCACCCAACGCGAGGCCTGGTAGCACCAGGGGCAGAGCGGATCGAAGTGGAAGCGGACGAAGTCAGTCACGGCACGGGCTCCTCGGTCGACGCGTCGGCAGAATCCGCATCATCCCCAGCCCGCTGCGCTGGCACGCCCCGTCGCTCGCAATCCCGCGGTCACCGGGCGGGCAACACCAGCGGGGTCAGCCGGAGGTGCGCTCGCGCAGGTAGCCGATCGCTCGTGCCGCGCTCGCCGTCAGCGGCACCGACAGGAATGCGCCGAGCACCCCCAGCAGGATTCCACCAGCGGTCAGCGCCGCGATCACCGCCAGGGGGTGTAGCTCCGTGGCCCGACCCAGCAGGATCGGCGTCAGCAGGTGGCCCTCCACCTGCTGCACCACCAGGATGAGGATCAGGACCGCAAGGGCTGCGCCAGGCCCGTTGGTCGCCAGAGCCACCAACACCGCCACGGTGCCGGCCAGGAACGCACCGACGATCGGGAACAGCGCCCCGAAGAACACCAGCACCGCCAGCGGCAGCGCCAGCGGAACCCGCAGCACCACCAGGCCGATGCCGATGGCGGTGGCGTCCACAAGGCCGATGACCAGCAGCCCTCGGATGTACGCGCCGATGGTGAACCAGACCCGGTCGCCGATCTGCTGCACGTCGGCCTGTGCACGCCGCGGGAACAGGCTGCGTACCCACCCGGCGATCTTGTCGCCGTCCTTGAGATAGAAGAACAGCGAGAACAGCCCGAGGATCAGGCCGGTGAAGCCTTCCAGGACCACGATCCCGGCTTCAAGGACGCGGCTGCCGACCTCGCCACCCTCGCTGGCCAGGCGATCCCGGGCGTTGGCGATCATGTCGTCGACCGGCACGGGGTCCAGTCCCAGGGGCCCGGACTCCAGGAACCGGCGAGCCTGCTGGTAGCCGGTCTCCAGCTGCTGGGACAGGTCCTCCAGCTGCGAGGCCACCTGGGGCGTGAGCAGCGTCGACAACCCCCCCAGCAGGCCCAAGGCCGCCAGCAGGACGATCAACGCGGCGGCGGCGTCGGGAAGTCCTCGGCGCTTCAGCAGCTGGGCTGGCGGCGCGAGCACCGCGGCGGGAAACAGCGCGAGCACCAGCGGGATGATGACGACGGTGAGCCGCCCGATCGCGAACAGCACGATGACCGACAGCAGCAGGACACCGATGATCGCCCAGGCGTAGGTCCCGCCGCGCACGAGAGGGTGGGAGCTCAACGGCCGGGGCTCGCGGCGCAGCCGATGGGGCGGCGGGTCCGCTGCCTCGGCGACGGGCGTGGGCTGCGGGGCGCTGTCGACTCGTGCGGGTTGCTTGCGCCGCAACAACCTTCGCCCGATCGCCATGCCGGGCAGCCTAGCTGTCCGGATGCTCCAGATGGCTTCGCAGCACCGCCACCATCGGGGCGATGTCGGCTGCGGCGGCCTGCTCGCGGATCGAGTGCATCGACAACATGGGACTACCGACGTCCACGGTCGGGATGCCGACGCGGGCGGCGGTCACCGGGCCGATGGTGGAACCGCACGGCAGGTCGGCGCGTGTCACGAAGTGCTGGACGGCCACACCGGCGTCCCGGGCACGTGCGACAAACCATCCGGCGGTGCCGGCGTCGGTGGCGTAGGACTGGCCGGCGTGGTGCTTGATGACCGGACCCCCTCCCAGGCGAGGCTGGTGCCCCGGCTCGTGGCGGTCGGCATAGTTCGGATGGACCGCGTGCGCCATGTCGGCGCTGACCAACTTGGACCGCGCCACCGCGACGGCGAACGCCTGCCCGTCGCTGGCAGCGGGGTCCGCGGCGGCGCAGATCCGGCGGAGGGTGTCGTCGAGGAACGGCCCTCGGGCGCCCTCGGCGCTGCCGGAGCCGACCTCCTCGTGGTCGTTGGCGATGACCACCTGCGTGGCGGCGCCGGCCTCGGCGGCCAGCAGAGCCGTCAGGCCGGCGTGGCAGGACCCGAGGTTGTCCAGCCGCGGCGCGAAGACATAGGCGCTGTCGGCACCGCCCAGCGCCGGCGGCTGGGTGTCGGCGGTGACCAGGTCCCAGGCCAGCAGCGCATCGAAATCCACGCCGAGGTGGTCGGCGACCGCAGCCATCAGCCCTGGCCCGTCGCCGGCAGCCCACAGCGGCACCATGTGCCGTTGCGGGTCCAGGCGCAGCCCCTCCTCTCGCAGCTCGCGGAACAGGTGGATCGCCAGTGACGGGATGCGCAGCCAGGCGCCTGGCAGACGCAGCAGACGCAGCTCGACGCTGCCGTCCGCCGCGCGGCAGGCGACGCGTCCGGCCAAGGTCAGGTCCCGGTCCATCCAGGTGTGCAGCAACAGGCCGCCGTAAGGCTCGACGCCGACCAGGCGGTGGCCGGACCGCCGTACGTCAGGGCGTGGGCGGACCTTGAGGACTGGGGAGTCGGTGTGCGCGCCGATCAGCCGGAACCCGGACTCCGAGGCCGCGCCGGTGCCGACGACGAACGCCGTGATGCTGCCGCCGTCGCGCACGACGTAGCGCCGATCGCGGGTCGACAGCTGCCACGTCGACCGCTCGTCGAGGCGCTGGAAACCGGCAGCCTGCAGCCGGCGCGCCATCTCGGCCACGGCGTGAAACGGGCTCGGGGACGCCTCGATGAACCGCAGCAGGTCGCCGGCGAACTCTCCGTCAGACAAGGCACGGCTCTGGGGTGCCTGGGCTGGGGCCGAGTTCTGGGGCGCTCGATCCTCGGTCCCGTGGTCGCTGGCTGCAGCCACCGATCAGTCGTCGCCCAGCGCACTGGCCAACAGCTGGCGCAGCTCCTGCTCGTGGATCGTGGCGCTGCCGGTCGCGGGGCTCGCGCTCTCGATGCGGGCCCCGTGGGTCAGCCGGTAGTCCTCGCGCAGCAGCCGGTGCAGCCGCTGATGCACGAACGGCCAGGCACCCATGTTGTCGGGCTCGTCCTGCACCCACACGACTTGCATGGCGTTGGGGTAGTGCGCCAGCGCCTCGCGGATCCGGTCCTGCGGCCACGGGTAGAGCTGCTCGACGCGGACCACGGCGACGGGCGCTTCCTTGTCGTCGCGCGCCGCCATGAGGTCGTAGGCCACCCGGCCCGAGCACAGCGCCACGCGCTTCACCGAGTCGGGATCCGGCCCCGCGTCCTCGGTCAGCACCTCTTGGAAGCAACCCTGCGTGAAGGCCGACGCCGGGGAGGCCGCCGGCTTGGCCCGCAGCAGACCCTTTGGCGTGAGCACGATCAGCGGCTTGCGCACGCCGCGGTGCATCTGGCGGCGCAGCAGGTGGAAGTACTGGGCGGCGTTGGACGGCTCGGCGACCTGGATATTGTCCTCGGCCGCCAAGGTCAGGAACCGTTCTTTGCGCGCTGACGAGTGTTCCGGGCCCTGCCCCTCGTAGCCGTGCGGCAGCAGCAACACCAGCCCGGATGTCTGGCCCCACTTGTCCTCGGCGGCGACGATGAACTGGTCGACGATGATCTGCGCGCCGTTGACGAAGTCACCGAACTGCGCCTCCCACAGCACCAGTGCGTCCTTGCGCGACACCGAGTAGCCGTAATCGAAGCCCATCGCCGCGAACTCGCTGAGCGGCGAGTCGTAGGCGGCGAAGTGCGCCCTGGGGCCGCCTACCGCTCCCGCGCCATCCAAGTTGTCCAGCGGCGTCCACTCGTTGCCGGTCTTGTAGTCGACCAGCACGCTGTGACGCTGGCTGAACGTGCCGCGCCGCGAGTCCTGCCCGGCGAGGCGGATTGGCGTGCCCTCCAGTACCAGGCTGCCGAAGGCGAGTGCCTCGGCCAGCGCCCAGTCGACGGCGTCGTTGGCCAGCTGCGCGCGGCGCTTGTCCAGCTGCCTGGCCAGCTTGGGATGGATCGTGAAGTCGGGCGGGGCTGACGTAATCGCCTCGGCGATCCGGTCGAGCACCTCGCGCTCGACGCCGGTCTCGACGGGGGGCAGCACCCCGATGAGCTCGGGTGCCCTTGCCTCGATGTCGGCGGGGCCACGGGTGTCGCGGGTCTGTTTGAGCGCGGACTCGAGGCGACCGCGGAAGTCGTCCAGCGCCTGCTCGGCCTCGGTGACCGTTAGGTCGCCGCGGTTGACCAGTTCCTCGGTGAACAGCTTGCGGACACTACGGCGGTTCTCGATGGCGGCGTACATCATCGGCTGGGTGAAGGAGGGGTCGTCGCCCTCGTTGTGACCCCAGCGGCGGTAGCACACCATGTCGACCACGACGTCCTTGCCGAACTCCTGGCGGAACGCCATCGCCAGGCGCATCACCCGCACGCAGGCCTCGGGATCGTCGCCGTTGACGTGCAGGATCGGCGCCTGGACCATCTTGGCGACGTCGGTGGCGTAGGTCGACGAGCGCGCCTGCTGCGGCCCGGTCGTGAAGCCGACCTGGTTGTTGATCACCAGGTGCACGGTCCCCCCGGTGCGGTAGCCGCGCAGCTGCGACAGCGCGAACGTCTCGGCCACGACCCCCTGCCCGGCGAAGGCCGCGTCACCGTGCACCAGCAGCGGCAGCACCGGCGGGTTGTCCAATCCCGCTTCGAGCTGGTCAAGCTTGGCGCGGGCCATGCCCTCCACGACCGGGTCGACGGCCTCCAGGTGGCTGGGGTTGGCCGACAATGTGAGTAAGACCTCGTTGCCTTGGGGGGATTTGTGCGACCCCTTGGCGCCGAGGTGGTACTTGACGTCGCCGGAGCCCTGCACCGAGTCCGGATCGATGTCGCCCTCGAACTCGCGGAAGATCTTGTCGTAGTCCTTGCCGAGGATGTTGGCCAGGACATTCAGGCGGCCGCGGTGTGCCATGCCCAGCACCGCCTCGGTGACCCCGTAGTTGTCGGCCGCGGCGTTGAGCACCGCGTCCAGCATCGGGATCGTCGACTCCGCGCCTTCGAGTGAGAAGCGCTTGTGCCCGATGTACTTGGTGTGCAGGAAGCGCTCGAACGCCTCGGCGGCGTTGAGCTGGCCGAGGATGTGCTTTTGATCCTCGACCGACAGCCGGTCGTTCACGCCCTCGACGCGCGCCTGGATCCAAGCCTTCTGCTCGCGTTCCTGGATGTGCATGTACTCCACGCCGACCGTGCGGCAATAGGCGTCACGCAGCACGCCGAGGATGCTGCCGAGGGTCATGCGCGACTTGCCGGCCAGCCCTCCGGAGGCGAACTCCCGGTCGAGGTCCCAGATCGTCAGGCCATAGGTTGCGGGGTCCAGCTCTGCGTGCACCCGCGTGAAGGTGTGGGCCAGCGGGTTGAGGTTGGCGATGAGGTGGCCGCGGACGCGATAGGCGTTGATCAGCCGACCGACCGCCACCTGCTTGTCGGCGTGGGCGGCGCTGCCCGGAGGGGCGCTGGCGACGTGCTCGTCGCGGCGCCAGCGGACCGGTTCGTAGGGGATCTGCAGGCTGTCGAAGATCTCGTCGTAGAACGCGTGCTCGCCCAGCAGCAACTGGTGGACGATCTGCAGGAACAGCCCGGACTCCGCGCCCTGGATGACGCGATGGTCGTACGTCGAGGTGACGGTCAGGACCTTGCCGACGCCGAGTTGTGCCAGCGTGCGGGGATCTGCTCCCTGGTACTCGGCGGGGTAGTCGATGGCCCCCGTGCCGATGATCGCCGACTGGCCGGGCATGAGGCGCGGCACGCTGCCGATCGTGCCGACGGTGCCGGGGTTGGTCAGCGTGATGGTGGTGCCGGCGAACATCTCGGCGTCCAGCTCGTTGGCCTTGACGCGGCGGATCAGCTCCTGGTAGGCGCGGAAGAAGCCCGCAAAGGTCAGCGTGTCCGCATCCTTGATGTTGGGCACCAGCAGGGTGCGCGAGCCGTCTTTGCGCGCGACGTCGACGGCTAGGCCGAGGTTGAAGTGCTCGGGCCTGCGGACCAGCGGCTTGCCGTCGGCCTCGAGGTAGGAGGCGGTCATCACCGGCATCTGGTCGACGGCCTTGACGATGGCCCAGCCGATGAGGTGGGTGAAGCTCACCTTGCCGCCACGGGTGCGGCCGAGCTGGTTGTTCAGGATCCGCCGGTTGACCTCCAACAGCTTGGCCGGCAGCACTCGGATCGAGGTCGCGGTCGGCATCGAGCGGCTGTCGTTCATGTTCTCGGCCAGCACGGCGGCGACACCGCGAAGCGGCTTGGCGTCTGGGGGAGCCTGCCCGTTTTCGTGCGAGCCGCTGGCCTCGGCGGGGGCGGGCTGCGGCTGCCGCTGGCGCCGAGCGGGGGCGGGGGCTGCCGCCGTCTCGGGCTTCTCGTCGGCGTCGCTGGAGGTCGGCGGGCCGTCGTGGTCACGAGGGCTGCCGTAGGCCCCGGGAGCGTTATAGGACGGCGTGTAGTCGGAGAAGAACTCCTGCCAGGACTCCGCCACGGACTGTGGATCGGCCACGTATTGCCGATACATCTCGTCCACGATCCAAAAGTTGGAGCCGAACTCGTGGGTGCTCTGCTGGTCCGCCATGGGACACTTCACCGCGCTTCGTGATGGTTGCCGGGGTGCTGGAAATCCGGTCAAGCCGGGGTGCAGATGCTAACGCGCCGGCCGCCAAGCCCCTACCCCAGTCCTGAAGTAGCGCGCGAGCGCGGACGCGCGGTCCCTCTAGCCCTGCGAGCCTATCGCCGTGCAGTCCTCAAGTAGCGGCAGCGGTAGGACACAAGACGAGACCACGATGGGCGGGGACAGCGCCGCTGTGGGGGTCGGACCGCACCCGCGGCCGTGGCCGGACGACGAGCGACTGGACCCGGCGCTGCTCGTCGAGGGCGATCGACGCAACGTCGTCGATCGCTACCGCTACTGGTCGGTGGAGGCGATCGTGGCCGACCTGGACGCCCGCCGCCACCCGTTCCATGTCGCGGTCGAGAACTGGCAGCACGACCGCAACATCGGCGCGGTCGTCCGCAACGCCAACGCCTTCCTCGCCGCCGCCGTGCACATCGTGGGACGTCGGCGCTGGAACCGGCGCGGAGCGATGGTCACCGAGGCCTACCAGCACGTGCGCCACCACGACGACGTCGGCGCGCTCGCTGCCTGGGCGGGGGGCGAGGGCTTGCCGCTGCTTGGCGTCGACAACCTGCCGGGGGCAGTGCCGATCGACACGGCCGCACTCCCTCGGGCATGCGTGCTGCTGTTCGGCCAGGAAGGCCCGGGCCTGTCGCCGGCGGCGCGAGAGGCGGTCGTCCAGGTGCTGTCAATCCGCCAGTTCGGGTCGACCCGCTCCATCAACGCCGGCGTGGCCTCGGGCGTGGCCATGCACGAGTGGATCCGCCGTCACGCCCCCACACCCTGACCCCGGGTCAGTGGCGGGCGACCCACACGGCCCAGGCGATCAGCGGGATCTGCAGGGGCAGGCGCAACCAGGCGATCAGCGGCGGGCCAAGCAGCCCGCCCCCCGCGATGCCGCCGTCCAGCGCCATCTGCACGTTGGCGGGGAACACGGCGATGAACAGGCCAGCGGTGAGCCAACCGCCGAGACGCCGGGTACGCGGGCCGGCGACCAGGCCGGCGCAGACCAGCTCGGCGGCGCCGCTGGCGTAGACCCACGCCCGGGGCGCCGGCAGCGCGCGCGGGATGATCCCCGCGTAGGCGTCGGTCGCGACGAAGTGGGCGAGGCCCGCAGCGCCGAGCAGGGCCGCCAGACCCAGCGCCGCCCCGGTCCCCGACCGCCGCGCCGCGGTCTCCGGAGGCGCCGCCCCGGTCCCCGAACCCGAGGTGCGGTGACTTTTGCGCCCTTGCGGTGGCAACGTCACAGCACCTCGGGATCAGGCCAGGAGGGCGTCGACGTCGAGCTTGCCACCGCCAGCCTCGAAGTCTTCGGCGACCGCCTCGCGCAGCGCCGCGTCGGTCAGGTAGTCCGCCGCAGTCAGGGCCAGCCCGATGGCGCCGTCGACCACGCCGGCGTCGGCCGCCGCGCTGGCCGCGTGCTCGGCGAACTCGGGGTTGTGGATCGCGACGCCGGCGGGAGCGATAGCCAGCGTCGGGTGGATCGAGGGCACCCGGACGCTGACATTGCCGAGGTCGGTAGAGCCGGTCAGCGCGCCGGGGATGACGCCTTCCGGCAGGGACCGGCGCCCGCGACCGGCGACGTTGGTCGCCCAGCGAGCCGCCAGCGGGTGGTTGTTGCGCACCGGTAGGTAGACGGGCACCGGGTCCCAGTCGATCTCGACCTGTGTGCCTGTGGCGGTGGCGGCGGACTCGAAGATCTCGCGGGCTCGCTCGGCCAGCACGGTCAAGGTCTCCGGCTCGGCAGAGCGCAGGTAGAAGCTGGCCGCAGCCTTCTCGGGAACGATGTTGGGCTTCTGCCCGCCGTTGGTGATGATCCCGTGCACCCGGTCGCTGGGCAGCATGTGCTGCCGCAGCTGCGCGATGCCGGTATAGGCGTTGACGGCCGCGTCGAGGGCGTTGCGGCCCATGAACGGCATCGCCGCGGCGTGCGCGCTCAGTCCCGAGTAGGTCACGTCCACGGTCCGCACGCCGATCCACGGGTGCTCGGCGGCCTCGAAGCCGGTGGGGTGCAGCATCACGACGGCGTCGACCTCGTCGAAGCCGCCGGCCCTGGCGATCAGCTCCTTGCCGCCGCCGCCCTCCTCGGCGGGCGTGCCGATCAGCTCCACAGAGCCGTCGAGGTCGCCGATAACGCCGGCCAGCGCCAGAAACGCCCCGACAGCCGTCGAACAGATGACGTTGTGCCCGCAGGCGTGGCCGATGCCGGGCAGCGCGTCGTACTCGGCGAGTACGGCCACGCGCGGGCGTCCCTCGCCGGCGCGGGCGAGCAGCGCCGTCCCGACGCCGTAGGCGCCGACTTCGGCGTCGTGGCCATGGCGCGCCAGCAGCTCAGCGACGGCGCGCACCGCATCGTGCTCCTCGTAGCCCAGCTCCGGGTTGGCGTGGATGGTGTGTGACAGGTCGACGAGCTCGCCGGCGATCTGCTCGACCGCGGCCGTCAGGCGGTCGCGCACGTCGGCAGGCGCGCCGTCGTGGGGCGAGGTCAGCGGTTCGGCCTCGGCGGCGTCTCGCTGGATGGCCTCGAAGAGCCGTTCGAGGTAGCCGGGGTACGGGGGTGCGGGCGTTGGCATGGGCGCTCCATTGGCGGGGCGGTGAGCCTACCCGTCACGTCGGCGGCGTCCTCGGCGCAGCCGGCGCAGGACGACCCACACGGCCAGGATCGCCGCGACGGCCAGCAGGTCAGAGGCGTGGAAGGCCAGAACGGGGAGCATGCGGGGATCACGCTGGGGCGCCGAGGATCACGCCGGCCCCACGAAGCGCAGCCACACCGCAGCGAGCAGCACGGTCAGCACGGCCAGGCGGAAGGGAAACTGCACCGCGCCGGCGGTGCGGGCGTCATGGCAGCCGGCGGTCAGCCGCTGCGCGACCAGTATCGCCAGGACATGACCGCCGACGAGGAGTGCCAGCTGTAGCCACAAAGCCAGCGTGCCGGGCAGCGGAGGGTCGACGATCTCGGCGCCCGATAGGCCCAGCAGGTCCCAACCGCGACCGAAGGGATCGGAGGCCAGCACAGCCGCGACCTGGGTGTCCACCAGCAAGGGGCCGAGGTAGTGGCCGGCGAGCTGGCCGGCCAACAGCGGCAACAAGGCCGGCGCCAACCAGGCTTGGCGGGTGCCGGCGACCAGCACGGCGGTGGTTGCGACCATCCAGGCTGCCAGCGCCAGCATCCCGCCCGGCAGTCCCGCCAAGACCGCGCCGTCGTACAGCCCCGTGCCAACCAGGACGGCGACCAGCGCAACAAACCCTGGCGGGACGGGTTCGGTCGTCAGCGCCAACAGCGGATGCCGCCATCGCACATGTCCCCTGTCGTCGCGGCCGATGGGAGCCAGCTGCCCCAGCGCGGTGGAATAGACCTCGAACAGGTCGCCCGCGCCCAGCCATGACGACCCGTAGACCGCGATCCCGGCCAGCTGCGCCAGCGCGTAGGCGGCGAGAAAGGCCAGCACCAGCGGTGCTGACTGACCCGATAGCTGCTCGACGCCGCTGAAGACGACCGCCGCCACCACTGTGGGCCAGACGCCGAGGCCGGCGGGCAGCACGCGAGGCGCCCCCTGCCCCAGCAGGGACGCCAACCCCCGCAATGGGCTGCACTCGCGCCAGACCGGGCCGAGCAGCAGGGAGGCTGGCAGCAGCCCCGCCCACAGCACCGTGAACAGCAGCCGCGGGGCCGGGTTGGCGGCGACATCGGCAGGGCCGAGGGCGGCGGGAACGACGATGGCCAGCAACACGGCGGGAGGTGAGCGCCGCCGCACCGAGCAGGACGCCGCCACTGCCGCCCAGCAGCACATTCGCCGGAACCGGCAGCGGGCCGACGTCCATCAGCCCGTGGGCAAGAGCAAGCAGCATCCTTGCCGAGGCTAGCCCGGCGCCAGCAGCTGGCCCGTTACGACGGTGACGGCAGAGCCCGCGAGACGGACCCTGTCACCGACGACGCGGACCCGCACGGTGCCGCCCCGCGACGACGCCTGGTAGCCGACCAGCTCGTCGCACCCGAGCCGGGCCGCCCACCACGGGCCGAGCGCGCAATGCGCCGAGCCGGTGACCGGGTCCTCGTCGACACCAACGGCGGGCCCGAACCAGCGCGAGACAAAGTCGACGCCGCGACGCTGGGAGGTGGCGGTGACCATCACGCCTCGGGCGTCGACCTCGACCAGCTTGGCGAAGTCCGGGGCCACCGCGATGACCGAAGCCTCGTCGGCGAGCTCCAGCAACCAGTCGGTCCCGTTGCTGGCGACCGCCGTCGGCTCGCTGCCGACAGCTTCCAGCAGCCCGGTTGGCGCGGGCGCCATGGCTGCCGGCTGGGCCGGGAAGTCGAGCTCGACGAACCCGTTGCGCCGTCGCGCGGTGAGCCGTCCGCTGGCGGTCTCGAACGCCACGGTGGCGCCCGCGTCAGCCCGACCGGCTGACCACAGCACGTGGGCAGCGGCCAGGGTGGCGTGCCCGCACAGGCGCACTTCGGCCGCCGGGGTGAACCAGCGCAGCGCCCAGGCACCGTCCGTGGCATGCAGGAAGGCGGTCTCGGAATGGCGCAGCTCGGCGGCGACCGACTGCATCCAGCCCGGGTCCGCGGGACTCGGCAGCAGGACCACGCCCGCGGGGTTGCCGCCGAAGGCGCGGTCGCTGAAGGCGTCGACGATAAACAGCGGCAGGGTCATGAGTTCGGTTTCAGCAGCAGCGAGATGACGACTGGCAGGGACACCAGCACCAGGATGACCCGCACGAGGTGGAAGGTCGCGACCTGCACGGCTCCCACCCCTTGCTCGGCGGCGATCGCGGTGATGACGCTCAGTGCACCGGGAGAGGTGGCCAGGACGTCGCCGGGCGGCGCCAGCCCCAGCACGCGCAGCAGGTAGGCGATCCCCAGGCCGGCAAGGATGAGCAGCACGGCGGCCAGGAGGGCGGGCAGCAGCACGGGGCGCAAGGTCGTCAACGCGGAGCGGGTCACCGTCACGCCGATCGTCGCCCCGATGACGATGAAGGCGGCGGAGCGCACAGCGGAGGGCACGGCGACGCTTTCGCCGGTGACCAGGCTCACCGCGGCGGCGCCGATCAGCGCGCCAAAGATGAGGCCGCCGGGGATGTGCAGGGCCTGCAGCGCCAGCCCGCAGGCGGTGGCGGCGGCGAGGACGTACAGCAGCAGCATTCCGGCTCCTGGAGTGAGCACCCGGATCAGGCGCGGGCGCGTGAGTGGCGTGGAGGCCAGCGTCGCACATACCGCTCAGGCGTCGGCCCCGGCTGCCGAGATGCACAGTAATGACTAGTCGTCCGAACACCAGCAAGCCCGTCGCCGCCGCGCTGCTCGTGGCAGCCTTCCTGGCCGCCGGCTGGTCAGCGCCGGCCGCAACGTCCGAGGCCCTGGGGGCAACACCAGCACGGACAGCCGACCGTGAACGCAGCGGTGCGGGTACCGCCAACGACACCGGCTCCGCGCTGGTCGCCGTCGGCGGCGACATCGCCTGCGACCCGGCGAGCGGCTTCTTCAACGACGGCCTCGGGTTCGGGGACCAGTGTCGCCACAAGGCCACGTCGGACCTGCTGCTGGAGGCCAACTACGACGCTGTGCTGACGGTCGGTGACAACCAGTACGAGGACGGCACGCTGGAGGCGTTCCAGGCGTCGTACGACCCGACCTGGGGGCGGGTCAAGGACATCACGCGTCCCGCCCTCGGCAACCACGAGTACCGCGACGAGGGCGCGGCGGGCTACTTCGACTACTTCGGCGACGCCGCCGGAACTCGCGGCGAGGGCTGGTACAGCTTCGATTTGGGAACCTGGCATGTGATCGCCCTGAACTCCAACTGCGTCGAGGCTGGCGGCTGCACCCGCTACTCGCCGCAGGGGGTCTGGCTGCGCAATGACCTGTCGTTGCACACCAACGACTGCACATTGGCGTACTGGCATCATCCGAGGTTCAGCTCAGGCCGACACGGGTCCGACTCCAGGGTTCTGCCGCTGTTTCAGATCCTGTACCGCCGGGGCGTCGACGTCCTGGTCTCCGGCCACGATCACTCCTATGAGCGCTTCGCGCCCCAAGGCCCCCGTGGCAGGTACAACCGGGTGGCCGGGGTGCGGCAGTTCGTCGCCGGCACGGGCGGAAAGAACCACTACGGGTTCGGCACCGCGCTGCCCAACAGCCAGTTCCGCGACGGGACTCACCACGGCATCCTGCGGCTGCGACTGCGTCCTGACGACGTCCGTTGGCGCTTCATCGACATTGACGGCGTGACCCGCGACGTGGGCAACGACCCCTGCTCGTAGCGCTGTGACGGAGGTGGACGGGAGTCGAACCCGCCAGGCGACCGGAGGTCGATGCAGCGGTCTCGCTGTTGTGGCAGTCGTGTTCCTTGCGGAGAGGTTCCGCGGCGGTCGCGGCAGATAGCCATGCATCTAGGGTCGCAGCGAGTGAACGTTCGGCGAGAAGGGTTTGCGGGTGCAACGGGCGGTCGAGGCGCTGCTTCCGGCACGGCTCGGAAGGGACTTTCACTGGATCTGGTCCAGTTCAACGGTCGGGAATCTCGGCGACGGCGTGTTACTGGCGGCAGGGCCCCTGCTGGTCGCTACTGTCACGCTCGAGCCGTTCGCCATCGCCATGGCCCTGTTCCTCCAGCGAGTGCCGTGGCTGCTCTTCGGTGTCCTGGCGGGAGCCGTCATCGACCGGTTGGACCGGCGTCTGCTGATCATCACCGTCAACATCGTCCGAGCCCTGATCCTGGCGGTGTTGGCGCTGTCGATCGCGCTGGGGTACCGCGACCTGCCCGTGATCTACGCAACGATGTTCCTGCTGGGCACAGCCGAGACGCTGGCCGACAACGCGAGCAGCACGGTCGTCGCTGTGGCAGTCCCAAGGGCTGGGATCGGCCAGGCGAATGCCAGGATTCATGGCGGGCGGATCGTCGCCAACCAGTTGGCCGGCCCGCCTCTGGGGGCGTTCATCTTCGGGCTGGGTCTGGCCGTGCCGTTCGGCTTCAACGCCTTGTGTTTCGCGCTCTCCGTCGCGCTGATCTCCAGAATCAACCTGCCGGTGCCGGCTGACACAGGACCGCGCACCACATCGCTGCGTGCTGAGGCGGCCGAGGGGCTGCGTTGGCTGTGGGGACACGCGCCGGTGCGAACGCTGGCCATCATGATCACGGTGTTCAACGTCACGTTCGGGGCGGCGTTCTCGATCTGGGTCCTGTATGCGACGCAACGGCTGGGGCTGAGCGAGGTCGGCTTCGGATTGCTGCTCACCGCCCGCGCCGTCGGCGGGTTGTTGGGGGCGGCCGTGTACCAGCGGCTCGAGCGACACTTCAGCTACGCCTGGCTGCTGCGGGTGGGACTGGTCATCGAGACGTGCACCCACCTGGCGCTGGCGCTGACGAAGGTTGCCGTGGTCGCCGGCGCCGTTATGGCGTTGTTCGGCATCCACGCCGTGGTCTGGGGCACCACCTCAACCACGGTCCGGCACCGTGCGGTGCCGGCGCCGCTGCTGGGGCGCGTCACGAGCGTCTACATGATCGGCTCGGTCGGTGCCCTTGCGCTGGGAACGCTGCTCGGCGGCGCAATCGCCCAACGCTGGGGCCTGATCGCGCCGTTCTGGTTCGCCTTCGTCGGTTCGGCTGTAACGACGGCGTTGATCTGGCAGTCGTTGCCCAACGTGGCGGATGCCGCCGCTGACGGCGATCCTGATCCGACCTTGTGACGCTGGACTGTCGCCGGCCGGCCGGCTCGGCGGCCGGCTCGGCGGCAGCTCGGCGGCGGGTGCCGGCCGCGCGTTCCCGGGCGCGCGCCCAACGAATACTCCGCAATTCGTGTCGGTTGAACGCCGGTGGTCAGTCGCTCCACCGCCGTTGGCACTGACGCAATAGGTGTTCCGGCCTGCCACCCCCGGATCCGGATGCCAGAGTTTCGTCGCGGTTGAACCGTATGACGACCCACCGTCCCCGCCTGAATTCGAGGAGCGCCTTGCCGATGACGTGGTCGGGAGGCGGGACGGTGTCAACGTCCGGATCAACCAGGTGCAACCCATCGGTGAGGCAGTCCTTCACGATCGGCCGGCGCCAGGCGACACGCCGCTACACCTACGGCTACGGTCGCGCGGAGGACCTTGCCGGCGTCGTCGTCGTGCTGCTGATCGCGGCGTCGGCGGTCCTGGCCGGCTACGAGTCGGTGCAGCGGCTCCTGGACCCTCGCGAGATCCAGGCGCTGGGGCTCGTGGGGGTTGCGGGGTTCGTCGGGTTCGTTGGCAATGAGCTCGTGGCCCGCTACCGCATCCGCGTGGGACGCGAGATCGGCTCTGCGGCACTGATCGCGGACGGGTTGCACGGCCGCACGGACGGCTTCACTTCGCTTGCGGTCCTGTTCGGTGCGGCGGGCGTGGCGTTGGGATTCCCCCTCGCCGACCCGATCGTGGGGCTGGGGATCACCGTCGCCATCGTGGCCGTGCTGCGCGACGCCGCCCGCGAGGTGCTCGCGCGCCTGATGGACGCCGTGGATCCGGCTCTCGTGGAGCACGCGGAGTCGGTGTTGGGTGCCACCCCGGGCGTCGAGCGGGTCGGTGCCGTGCGTGTGCGCTGGATCGGCCACCAGCTGCACGCCGAGTGCGAGATCGAGGTCGACGACACCTCGTCGGTCGTCTCAGGCCACCGGATCGCCGAGGAGGCACAGCACCGGTTGATCCATGAGGTTCCGCGTCTCACCACCGCGCTCGT